>ERZ650308.359-NODE-359-length-24272-cov-12.615023_pt1 | contig 24272 bp, 17 predicted proteins | sample MGYA00376244_ERZ650308 | MGnify/ENA primary metagenome ERZ650308 (study PRJEB26733, sample SAMN07839295) | wastewater metagenome | biome: small river; feature: stream; material: water | place: USA: North Carolina | collected 2016-04-26 ... | reverse complement strand
CCCAATGTAAATACAGTATTATAAACTAGGCAATGTATTTATGAGTTAACTATAACAATAATTCAATTTAGACTTCGCAATCTGCAATGGTCACACAAATGCGAAGTTTGTTCTAAATTATTAGGGCATTATTATAGATTATTTTATGGATAAAATGACAGGTGTATGATCAGATGGACGTTCAAGTTTACGTGGAGCAGTATCGATCACACAAGATTCGGCTCGCGTAATTAAGCTAGGCGTTATTAGCAAATGGTCTATGCGCAAACCTTGTTTACGGCGAAAAGCCATATTGCGGTAATCCCACCACGTATATTGGCGATCTTCTTGATTAAAATGACGGAAGCTATCGGTTAAACCCAAAGCAATTAATTGATTAAACGCAGCTCGTTCAGACTCACTACAAAGTACACCACCCTCCCAAAGATTAGCATCATACGTATCGCGAACTTCTGGAGCGATGTTATAATCCCCAAGCAAAACTAACTCTGGATAAATTTGAATCTCACGCGCTACATATTGCGTCAGCTGTGCCAACCACTGCAATTTATACTGATATTTGGCACTTTCTAGGCTTTCACCATTCACAAAGTAAGCACAAATAATTCGCACTCCGTTTATAGTTGCAGCGATCACTCGTTTTTGAATATCATCATAGTGAGGAATATCTAAAACAACATCTTCTAATGGAAACTTACTAATTAATGCAACGCCATTATAAGTTTTTTGCCCGTTATAAACATAGTTATAACCAATTGTCGTAAATTCAGCAATCAATTTGGCATTGGCAGCATTATCCATTTTTAATTCTTGTAAGCCAAGTACGTCACAACCAGTTTGTTGTAACCACTCAATTACATGAGGCAATCGCACCTTTAATGAATTCACATTCCAGGTTGCTATTTTCATATTTATATAATTCCTTTGATCCACATTTTAGAATTAAATTGACTTTACATAACAACAAAAGATAAGCAAGAGATATCTTCAAGCTATTTTAATAGAGATAGTAAACCTGCTACTTTAACATCATGACACTTTGTGTTATACCTAACTTGATACAAACAGTTTTTTGTAAAAACTATAACAACCAAATGAGGCATAAATTATTAAATTGAATCTTTACTTAGCTTCAGGCATTCTTCAATAAAATCACAAAATAATTGAGTTTTCAAATCTCCAATGGACTGATGGCGTACTAAGTAATATTTTAAATCAAAAATATGATAATCTGGCAGCACCCGGACGACATCATTCCGTTCAATTATCAAATCAGTATTTTCAATAAATCCGCAAATCACTTCATCTGACTGCAATAATCTTATACCATGTAGTGAATTATTCATAACAATCCGTCGCGGCATTTTAATTACAGTTGAAACCTTAGTAACGTTATGCGTCATAACAACTTCATTTGCGATGCTTTCATCTGCCTGCAAAAAACCAGTTACTAGATGATTAGATAAATCATTGGGATTATTTGGCATGCCATTTTTTTCAGCATACGACTTGGTACAATACAAATTCACCGATGCGTTAAACACGTTTTTGACATTCAATCCAGGCTGTGATGGTATGTGATTGAGCATAGCTACATCATAACCTTCTCGAACTAAATCAATATTGCGGTTATGGCTAATCGTAAGATTAATCTTAGGATAACGTAACAAGAATTTTGGTAAATGCGGTGTAATCAAATCAAAGGATAAAACTACTGGCAGCGCAACCTTAATCGTTCCAGATGGCTCTGATTGATTCTTGGAAAAATTCTCCAAGCTACTAATTAAATTATCAACTGCCTCTGATTGCTGCTTAATCAAATTATAAACTTGACGTCCAGCATCAGTCAGTTCAAATTCTCTAGTGTTAATGCGTAACAACGTAACACCAAGATCACTTTCTAGACTTTTAATTTTTCGAGCAACCGTTGGATGCGTAATTTTTAATAACTTTGCAGTATGAAAAAAACTACCAATATCAACTACTTTAATAAACAACATTAAATCATCAACATTATACATTTAAACTCCTTATAAGATAAATTGCGAATCGACGAAGTGTATTGCAATAACCATTTTTAAATTATAGTAAACTTATATATAATCAACAAAAAATAAAAATACGTCTTCTCAAAAATGCTACAAATAACCACTTTACATCAACAATTACACAAAATAACGCAATAAAATTTAACTTATAAATTCATTATACAATACGCTTGCAAACTATCTATTTTGACAAATTTAACGATACTTTATGACAATAATACATAATTATACAGTTATTTATAAACATAATCGTAAAAATCGGTCCATAATCAAACAATTATTTTAATTCTAAATAACGAAAGAAATCTTTATTTGGAGTAAACCATAGACTGATCAACGATATGTAACTAAAAAACATTATTAACAATGACGGAATATATAAATTATTAAACGTAAACATCATACGCATTACAATAAATCCGGAAAATCCAAACATAAGTCCCCAAGATAAATTATAGGTTAAAGCAATACCATATAATCGTGATGGGGCTACAAAAATGCTATTTAAAATCATCAAAATTTTGGATGCCATCAACCCACAACAGAACAAACAACTTGCACCAATAAACATAACAAATTCAAAATCATGACTAACATAGAAGTGAAACATTAAAAAAAGTAGTAATTTAAGCAATAATCCAAGCGACAAATGAAATTTTCTACCAATTCGCGCATGAAAAATACCACCCAAAATAAAGCCAACAATACCACAACTGATAATAAACAGCTGCATTAAATAGACAGCCTCTACTGAGTAATTCAAAAATTTAACCAAAAAATACGGCATAACCGTAACAAAATAGGCATTTAGACTGGCCATGAAAGTGATAAAAAACGTAAAGCGCAAAATAGACCCACGATTTTGTTGCCATGTTTTACCTAACGACCAACTATGGTTAATACAAACATTATCGATATGAAAATTATGCCATAAGCTGCGATAGCTAAAAATTAACAGTGCAAGCAAAACATAAGCCATGGAAAAGTATTCATTAAAATGATATAAAACATCTTTTGAGAAAAAATTTACGCCAATGATAGCTGCCATAATTGCTAGATAAAACAGAATAAAGAATAAATTCCCATAGTTAACACGCTCATTTAAATTATAACTTTTGGCGTAGATATACAGAACATATTGTGGTAGCATTCCACCTAATAAGGCTCCTTGTATTATTCTACATAACATAGCAAAATACAACATATTAGGCAAATAGATATGATGGCTAATGAAATTACTAATTACACTTAGCAATGCATCAGCAAGAAAGATGTAAGGAAAAATATAATTTGAACTATGTTTTTGTAATTTGGCAAATAGCAAGCCACCAAATGGAGCCATTAATGAACTAAACGTATATGGGGCAACCGTAAAAACAAATGCAACAAAACTACTATTTGCCGAATAAAATTTATTTGCTACATTACTGGCTTCTAAAGAAAAATTATAATAGTGATAAAACAAAAAGACCAAACCGACAAACATGACATTCATGTGCGGATTATGCGTTCTAAATTTAGATAGGTTCATTATTGGGCACCATTGGCATTTACCAACCATTTATAATAGAAAAGATGACGTTATTTTAAGTTATTTTTTGCACGTCATAAACAAATTTCAGTTAGAAAATGCCACTTTGCCAACAATAAATAAAACTAATGCACACTCCTAGGGAAAATTAGTAACAATTCCAAATGGCGAAGATAACGCAGTACCACTAAAAATACACGGATTAAACCACCCAGTCACTGGGTCAATTTGACAACTAGAGACAGAATCTATACGAGTATTGGTAATATATGCAACACCATTACTAATACTAATGCCACTTGGTATATAAAATCCCTCATCAGGGTTTAACGCAGCACAATTGGAAAGAAGGCCATTTTGATTTACCGCACATTGAATGATAAAACCACCATTAGCACCATCATTTCCACGAGATGAATTGGTTATATAAGCAAAACCATTATTAATCGCAATTGACGATGGATTAACAAAAAGACTATTGTCATCATTATCAACTGGTGAATATTGGGAACAGCTAGATAATGCCCCGCTGGATGGATCAATTTGGCAAATTAGAACAGCTGATACACCATTAAAAACACCAGTTGTATATAAATAACCATTGTTCGTAGTCATACCAGAGAATGAATCATTACTAGTATAAATTTCGTCAGCAACACAGTTACTTAATCCACCACCAGAATCGGCAACGTTACATTTTTGAATCGTTGCAACACCTCCAACAATGCTGGAAATATATGCTAATCCATTATTAAATGCAATTCCATTTACATTTGATAATCCAGATCCAGCGTCAGCGCAAGAACTAATTCCCGCAAACCCCAAAGCACATTTACTGACTGAACCAGTTGTACTCGTCACATAAGCAACGTTACGATAAATAGCAATTTGGCGCGGATTCGAAAACCCACCATTAACTGCTACACGACAATCACTCAGTTCACCAGTGCTTGTATCTGCGATACATTGAGTAATTCTACCACTAGCTGAACCACTGTCAACAATATAGGCATAATTTGGTAATGGCAATGTCCCCAAATTTACAATTTCATACGTAGGATTCATAGATACAATCTGGCTACGCCCATCAGTACTAAATAAAGCGCTAAGAATCAAATCTGTATCTTGATCCAATAACGTCTGATTAACCAGATAGGTTGCAGACATCGATAAATTATCTTTACCCATAATACAAGTCTGAGTTAGAATACCACTAACAACATCTGAGGTACACGCAGTTAAGCCTATTACGGTAGGCGGAGTCACAAAATAATTTTCCATTTTAGTAGTCACTGTAACATTCAAAGTATCATCCGCATTAGCTAATAAATGACTAACCGTTATACTTTCACTACTAGTTCCAGGTTCATTAACTGTAATTGTATTAGCCAGCGTCGCCTGATTAGACTGTGCATAAATAGTCGTGCCACCTGTTGGAATACCAGGCTGCGACTGAAACTGCAGACTAGTCGTAATTGCATCTTGGTAGATTAAGGTTGGAACAATAAGATTTTCAACATAAGTAGTACCAACTGAAGAACCTAAAGCTAAAATATTAGACTCAAAGACATTGATATACACTAATTTACAAGTACCATTAGGTTGTAATACAGTTGTTCCAACCAAGCAAGTCGTATCACCACCACCAACTTCCCACGTGTAAACTGAATTGGTATCTTGTATGCCGGTTATCTTTACTGCATTAGTACCAGTATTTTTATAAATTAAAGTAATTGACTTGCTAACTACATCTCGACCAAGTGCAATAAACTCATATTGCGTCTGCGCAGATTGACCATCACCACTAGATGCACCAAATGCTGTATAACTCTCTAAAGAAATACTCTGCGCATAAGCTTGCACTTGCCAATTTATATGACTCGACACACTACCAGATGGTACCTGACCGCCAGCCGTATAATCAACCGTATATATAACTGTTCCACTCGATTCAACACTACTGTAAGTTGGACCTAATACCAGCGTAACTACACACGAACTATTTGCACCCAAAGTAGATGTGCATGTATTTGAACTCTCCACTAAGTAACTTGGTTGATTACCAGTTACAGATAACGTAATATTTGCCGGTAAATTACCACTATTACTTATAGTTAATTCAGTAGAGGTTGATTCCACGCTATTTCCACTAATTGTCATGCTCGCAGTTACTGGTGTAATCGCAACTATTGCACCATTAGCTATTGAGTTGTATATTATAGGAAGAACACGGCTATAAGCACTAGTTCCACCGACTCCAGCATAACTAGCACTGAAACCAACATTAATTTGCTGACTCAAATCAACCTCATTATCATTCACATTTACAACATAAGTACATGATGCACCTATCGCTAATGATTCAAGACTACTACATGCATTAGTTCCAAGGGTCGCTGTTGCACTACCACCTTGTACAATGGGGTTGGGGATACTAATATTAGTTAACGCATAACCACCAATATTAGTAACGGTAATTGTTGTACTACCACCAACTGTAGCTGAGAATGATAGAGGATCATCTGAACTCGACATAGAAACTAATGCAGCACCACTGCCGTTATACCATGTGACATTACCAACTACATTGCTCGCACTACCACCAGTGTAAGGAACCGTAATATTCGCGCTACCACCAGATTCAGTTACATTAAAGTTTATCGTACATGTTGCCCCAACTCCCAGCAAAGTAGAGCTACAGCCAGATAAATTACTAATTCCAGCTCCTGCCGTAACAGCTCCAATTGTCGCAGCTTGATTACCTGAGTTACGAACTAACATACTGCCGCTTGTGCCATTAACTGTATTAATCAAAGGCACCAAACCTGTAGTTAAGATTGCACCCGCTGTAGATGGCTCAACTGTAATTGAAGCACTATTACTGAATTGACTTGTATCTGACAATGATTTACCTGATTTACTCGCCATCAGGCTTTTATTTAAACTGTTAGTAACTTGACTACTTTGAGGTGAATTAGCAGACTGCGTAGAATTAACTGTAATAGTTGCACCAATTGCAGAACTCAAAATTGGAGAGCTAACTTCTACTGCTTGTACAAAGTTAGATTGAATTTGATGACCACTAATATTTCCATTCGCTACTGTTACTGCTGGTTTATCAATTATCATGCTAGAAACATCATAAACCTGATTTTGACCACTACCATACAAATAGACCACTCCATAGCCAATAGAATTACCATAACCAGAAATACTTACACCAGTCTGAAACTTAGCTCCAGATGGTTGCAAATTATTCTGCACCTGTGCATAACTAATTAATTGAGTGAAAGTTGTAACTTTATTATTCAGAGTATAGCTAGCTTTAACTTCCAATGAGCCCTGAAGATTGCTACCATTTAAAACAGGCGTAAATATAGATAAAGGACAAGATTGACCTGCTGCTATCGTTGAACATTGGCTACCGTTAACTACAGCAGATAGACCTTTCTTAGAATTCAACAGGCTTAATAATTTACTACTAAAACTACTTTTAGCACTGGAGTTTAGCTCCAATGCAGAGTAACTAATACCGCCAACCGTAGTATTACTATTGTTATGCACATATACAACAGTTGACGTCGAGCTATTCCCAAAAACAGGGATCACTCCAGCGTTATCTATCGTTATTACTGTCGGGGTTACCACAGGAGTGCTGCCACCACCTCCGCCGCCACTACTTGATCCTGAGCCACTGCAGCCAGACAACCCAACAAATACAAGCGCTCCAAGCAACACCTTCAATAAACCAAAACTCTTAGATAACAACGTTCTTTGCATTTTAATACAACCTAATCAATTATAAATTTAGTAATTCTTTATTTAAATTATAGTTTAACATACACTATTTACATTTTGGTAATCCAAATTGGATATTCATAATAATCAATCTCACTAGAATACTCTAATATAAAATATCATAAATAATGCGCCCATGTTAAAAGCAAAGCAAAGCAAAACAAAATAAAAAGAATAAGATACTTAAAAGATTACAGTTTTATTTCCATTCACAAATATACGATCTTCTAAAGCCAATTTCAACGCCCGAGCCAAAACAATTTTCTCCACATCACGCCCTGCCTGCTGCATCGCTTGCCAATCATATGCGTGATCAATATGTATCACGTCTTGCTCAATGATCGGGCCCTCGTCTAAGTTTTCGTTCACAAAATGAGCCGTCGCACCAATAATCTTTACCCCGCGCTCAAAAGCTTGCTTATATGGATTAGCCCCAATAAACGCAGGCAAAAATGAATGATGTATATTTAAGATTTTATTTACATAGCGTTCAGTAAAATTCGAGCTCAGTATGCGCATATATTTAGCCAATACAATATAATCAATTGAATCAAACATTTCTAATGTATTCAAAATCTTTGATTCGTGCTCCTCACGAGAAATATTTTCGGTAGAAATATAATAATAAGGTAAACCGAAATGCTCACACAATGGGCGCAAACTGTTATAATTAGAAATAACACCAACTATATTGGCATCCAATTGACCTTCATGATAACGAATTAATAAATCTCCCAACACATGCGCTTCTTTTGTTGCCATCAAAACAATATTTTTCTTACGAGCTAATTTAATCGTAATGTTAATACCTTCAGGTAACGCGTCACTAAGTAAATCTTTAAGCTTTTTAGCATCAATATCACCTGAAATAACACTACGCATATAAAATAAATTTTGCTCATTATCCACAAACTCATGGTTGCTAATTATATTTAAGCCATGCTCAAAAAAAACTTTAGCTGTCTTATAAATTAACCCTTGAGTATCTGGAGCTTGAATTAAAACACGATATTGATTCATTTAACTTTTATTCCTTACTTTGATCTATAACTTATACATTTACTAGCTGATTTAATCAACTTTATGAACTCACGTTAGTTCAATCCATTAACCACTTAATTTAATCTTTTGTTATCATAGCATTATTTCAATAGTTTAATTTTTCTGCCTAAAACTTAAAACTAGCCCAGCACCAATAATTAACGACCAGCAAATAAAGTCAATGCCATCATCCATTGATCCTGTAGTATCTTTTAAATAACCAATTACATATGGACTGACAAAACCAGCCAAATTACCCACCGAATTAATCCACGCAATTGCACTGGCAACCATCAATCCGCTAAAAGCTGTGGTTGGCAAACTCCAAAATAGTGGAATGATACTTAAAATTGCAGTAGTCGCAACACTTAGCAATACCAAGCTAAAAGCTAAATTATTGGTAAATAACGTCGTGGCATACAGACTAATCCCAGCAACTAATGCCGCAATCGATAAATGCCAACGTCGCTCATTACGTAAATCAGAACTGCGTCCAAGCAGCAGCATACCCACAATTGCACAAGCATATGGAATTGCAGTTAAAACTCCGATCATCAAGTCACCAGTAACACCAGAATCCTTCACCAAGGTTGGCAGCCAAAAGCTTATGCCATACAACCCAATTACAAAACAAAAATAAATCGCACTTAATTGCCAAACAACTGGATTTAAAAACACTTGGTGAAGCTTAAATCTGGAGGCTGAATTGATTTTAGCCTTAGCTTGCAAATTACGCAACAGCGTTTGTTTTTCACGTGGCGTTAACCAACGTGCAACAGTGATGTTATCATCAAGATAAACAAATAAAACTATACCCATGACAATGGATGGGATTGCTTCTAATAAAAACAACCATTGCCAGCCTGCTAGGCCATGTAAACCAGCAGAACTTTGTAAAATCCATCCAGATAATGGACTTCCTATAACTCCAGCAATCGCAACTCCAGTCATGAATAAGGCATAAATCCGCCCACGCCGCTCTTCTGGATACCACATCGCCAAATAATAAATTATTCCAGGGAAAAAACCTGCTTCAGCAAAACCTAATAAAAATCTTACAGTATAAAACATTAGTGGCGTTTTCACTAACATCGTACAAGCTGATAAAATTCCCCAAGTTAACATAATGCGAGCCATCCAAACCCGTGCACCAACCCGAACCATAATTAGATTACTCGGAACTTCAAATAAGAAATAACCAATAAAAAATAAGCCTGCACCAAGACCATAAATAGTCTCGCTAAATTTTAAATCACTTAACATTTGTAATTTGGCAAAACCGACATTCACCCGATCCAAATATGCCAAAATATATGAAGCTAACAAAATTGGGATTAAACGCCAGCTAACTTTTCGATAAAGCTTGGTTTCATTAAAATTATTCGCCACAGGAATTAGTCCTTTTTGAATAAAAAGCAGCAACCCTCACCCGGATTACTGCTCTCAAAAAATATTAAAATTATTGGATATTCTAAATTAACCTCAATTAAGCTTAATTATTTGCAATAGCTAACGCTTCAGCCAAAGTAAATTTATTCTCGTACAATGCTTTGCCAATTACTACACCATGTACACCGAGTTGCTTTAATGCAGTAACATCGGCTAATTTACCAACGCCACCAGAAGCAATCAAATTCAAGTCTGGATAACGTTGCTGTATTTGACGATAAAGTTCAATGCTTGGACCTTCTAAAGTTCCATCCACACTAACATCAGTACAAAGAACATATTCAGCACGCGGGTAGTGATCTAATAAATCATACACACTTAAAGTACTTTCATTTTGCCAACCATGCGTTAAAACTTTGGGAACTCCTTCGGCATCTAAACTACAGTCTAAGGCTAGCACAATTTTATCCGCACCAAATTCATCAATCCATTGATTAACTAAAGTTGGATTACTCACACACACGCTACCAACTACGGCACGTGAAACTCCTGCTGCAAATAATGCACGCACATCTTCAGTCGAGCGGATTCCACCACCAACTTCAACCTTTAACGGAGCATTAGCAAGTAATTGACTAATTAATTCAGCTTGTACCACACTCCCAGCTTTTGCACCATCTAAATCTACCATGTGTAACCAATTACTACCAACCTCAGCAAACTCAGCTAAAACCGCAGCTGGATTAGTGTTATAAATCTTGGTCGTGGCAAAGTCACCTTTATATAAACGTACACATTTACCATCACGTAAATCAATTGCTGGATAAATTACCATTTACTACCTCAATAAAATTTTTTAATAATTGTTCGCCAAGGCTACCTGATTTTTCAGGGTGAAACTGCATTGCATAAAAATTATTTCGCTGCGCCATTGCAGCAAACTCAACACCATACTCACAACTCGCAAGCGTTGCTGAGTTAACTGGTGCGTAATAACTATGGACAAAATAAACATCTTTACTTGGATCAACGTCACAAAACAAAGCTGAGTCTTGTAATGGTATTAAGTTATTCCATCCCATTTGCGGCACTAATAAGCCACCATCAGTTGAAAATTTACGTACTTTACCTGGCAAAACTCCCAAACAAGCTACATCACCTTCTTCAGAAGACTCATAGAGCAATTGCATACCTAAGCAAATCCCGAGTAATGGTTTACGATACTTTTGCAATACGCTGATTAAGTCATGTTTTTTCAACTCATGCATTGCATATTCTGCAGAACCAACTCCAGGAAATAAGACTCCATCGGCTGCAGCAATAACCAGAGGATCAACGGTTAATTGATAATCAACACCCAAACGCTGCAATGCAATTTCAATGGAATTAAAATTAGCACCACCGCTAGTAACTACCGCTAACTTCATTATTTTTAGAATCCTTAAAACCATATAAAGAAGACAAACTTGTATTTTATTTAATTTACAACCATTGGCTTTTTAACACGAAATGCCCAAAATTTGCTAATCAAAAAAGTTATAAACGGTGTAACAAAAGTTGGTGCTAACCCCCAAGCAGGACTTAACAATAAGACTTTAGTAATTACCCGCACTCCACCAACATTAATCAGCAAACCTATTCCTGAAGTAATCACAAATTTAACAAATTCGCGTTTAGAATAACGTTCTTTTTTAAAGGTAAATTTAATATGCCCAACGTAGGCAACAAACATCCCACCAATATTTCCCAAGATCATCGCTACCGATGGAAATATTGCATAATAACGATGTGCGGCCCAATAAATCAAATCCTGTACTGCCAAGGCTGAGATTCCGACCATGCCATAGACCATCAACTCACGAATATGATGACGATAAATTTTTCTAACATGTTGTTTAATCATTTGCGCGGAAATCCTTTTTTTGCATAGATTTGCAATAATGAGATTGCAGCAGGAGTCATTCCTGATAAACGCGAAGCCTGACCTAAATTTTCAGGCGTTAATTTAATTAATTTTTGGACAACTTCAACTGATAATCCACTAATTTGACTATAATCAACATCTTCTGGCAAACGAATATCATCTAAATAAGCTTGTTTACCAACTTCTTCTTGTTGACGCGCAATGTAACCGGCGTATTTAATCTGCGTCACAACCTGCTCACAAATTCTCTCATCTTCACTCACTGGCTGCTCAAAGCCAGGTAAATGTGCCAATGTGTCATAATTAAATTCAGGACGTTTAAGCATATCGTGCAATGAATACTCACGCTCTAAGGCAGAACTAAATAACTCCTGTGCAGGAGTGCCATTAATATTGGCGGGATGAATAAAAACTTTTTTCAAGCGCTCAATTTCACCAAATACAGTGTCGCGCTTACAACTAAACTCTACCCACTGTGTATCACCAACCACACCTAATTCACGACCTTTTTCAGTTAAGCGTAAATCAGCATTATCTTCACGCAATTGTAAGCGATATTCAGCACGTGACGTAAACATGCGATATGGCTCGGTTACACCTTTGGTAATTAAATCATCAACTAAAACACCAAGATAAGCTTCACTACGCCGTGGACACCAACTATCTTTACCTTGCACTTGCAATGCGGCATTAATTCCAGCTAATAAACCTTGTGCCGCGGCTTCTTCATAACCTGTTGTACCGTTAATTTGCCCAGCGAAGAATAATCCACCGACAACCTTAGATTCGAGACTTGATTTTAAATACGTTGGGTTAAAATAATCATACTCAATCGCATAACCAGGGCGCAAAATATGCGCATTTGCCAAACCTTTCATTGAACGCACTAAGTTCAGTTGAATATCAAATGGCAATGAAGTTGAAATCCCATTCGGATAATATTCATGCGTCGTCAAGCCTTCAGGCTCTAAGAAAATCTGGTGCGAATCTTTATCCGCAAAACGATTTACTTTATCTTCAATTGATGGGCAATAACGTGGACCAACACCTTCGATCACACCTGTGAACATTGGCGAACGATCAAAACCGCTTCGAATAATATCATGAGTTCCACTATTAGTATGCGTAATCCAGCACGAAACTTGCTGTGGATGATCCTCACGCTTACCAGTAAAGGAGAAAATCGGCACTGGCGTATCACCAGGTTGCTCTTCTAAAACACTAAAATCAATAGTTCGTCCATCAATACGTGGTGGCGTTCCTGTTTTTAATCTACCAACTGGTAGTGCATACTCACGTAATTTCTCAGACAAACGTACCGCTGCAGGATCACCAGCTCTTCCACCAGTATAACTTTGTAAACCAATATGGATTTTACCGCCAAGAAAGGTTCCTGAGGTTAAAACCACAGTGTTTGCTTTAAAAGTAATTCCACTTTGGGTAATCACGCCAGTTACACGATCTTGCTCAATAATTAAATCATCAACAGCTTGCTGAAACAGTGTTAAGTTTGGTTGATTTTCTAATTCATAGCGTACATAAGCTTTATACAACACACGATCCGCTTGAGCACGAGTGGCGCGCACAGCTGGACCTTTACTACTATTTAAGGTACGAAATTGAATACCACTATGATCTGCGGCACGTGCCATAACTCCACCCAAAGCATCAACTTCCTTAACTAAGTGCCCTTTGCCAATTCCACCAATCGATGGATTACATGACATTTGTCCCAATGTTTCAATGTTATGACTAATTAGTAATGTTTGTAGTCCCATACGGCTAGCAGCCAAACAAGCCTCTGTTCCAGCATGACCACCACCAATTACAACAACATCAAATTTTTTATCAAAGATCATCATTTTTTCCAATACGCAACTGCGTAAATAATTCTTTACTTATCATAAGTTTAACCCGTAATTCTAGCACACAATCCACTTTTACTCAATATCCACATTAAAACCAATCACATCACCTCTGTGCGGTACAAACTACATCATCAAGCCATCAAAAATTAAGATATAGCATGTAGCCATTACTAATGAAATTTAATTCTAATTTGTTCCCAATCTAACAAATAATTGTATTCAAATACAATTTAATGACAGCTAAAAGCTAAATTACTAACAAAAATCTATAGAGATAACTCCAGCCTAAGAGCATAATTCAGCTAAAATATTGCTCTGCTAAGATTATTCTGACGAAAGAACCCATGCTAAATATTAAAAATCTCTCATTGGCCTACGGCCCAAAAGTGCTTATTGAAGAAGCAAACCTACAACTTTACAAAGGTCAAATCACTGGTCTGGTTGGACAAAATGGTACTGGCAAAACCTCATTCTTTAAATTAGTTCTTGGACAAAATCAACCCGAAAGTGGTGATTGCGAATTACCCGCTGATACACTGATTAGTTATATTGAACAAGAAATTGAAAATGTTAATCAAGAATTAATTGAATATGTTTTAATGGCACACAATATTTATGCCGAAGATCACACTGATTTACCTGAATATTACCAACTACGCCCAAATGCCGAAAAACTCCTCATGAATTTAGGCTTTAAATTGGAAGAACTAACTCAGCCATTACAAAGCTTTTCAGGTGGATGGCAAATGCGCGCTAACTTGGCAAAAGCCCTCTTCTGTCCAAGCGACCTGCTGCTACTCGATGAACCAACCAACCATCTGGACATTGAAACAGTATTATGGCTTGAAACTTGGTTAAAACGTTACCAAGGCTTGGCATTAATTATTTCCCATGATCGTGAATTTTTAGATAATGTAACCAATCAAACTGTACACGTTGCCAACAAACAATTAACTCTGTATGGTGGTAATTACTCAACTTTTGAACGTACACGTGCGGAGCAAGAAATGCAGCAACAAAAGAATGCTGCACGAACTCAAGCCAAAATTGCACATTTACAAAGCTTCGTTGATCGTTTTAAAGCTAAGGCCAGTAAAGCTAAACAAGCCCAAAGCCGCATGAAAATGATCGATAAATTACAATATTCACCAACGCTTAACTCCAATCGAACTTATTCTATTGAGTTTTACAGCCCTGAATATAGCTCTGATCATTTGTTATCTTTAATTGATGCTAAAATTGGTTACCCTGAGAAAACTTTAATTGAGAATGTAAAATTACAAATCTTTGCCAAAGATCGAATTGGCTTACTAGGTAAAAATGGTAAAGGTAAAACCAGCTTAATCAAAGCAATTATTGAGCAAACTAGCCTTCTAGATGGCGAAATTGAAATGAATCCAAAGATTAAGATTGGCTATTTTGCCCAACAAACCATTGATATGCTAAACACTAATGATACACCGTTTTCATTAATTAGTTCGACGGATAAACGGCTAAATCAACAGGAAGTATATAACTTCCTTGGACGATTTGGTTTTGATGCCGAGACCTCAAAAAAGAACGTCGAAAAATTCTCCGGTGGTGAAAAGGCTCGCCTAATTTTAGCTTCAATTATTTTGACTAAGCCAAATATTTTATTCTTGGATGAACCAACCAATCACTTAGATATGACAATGCGGGAACAATTAGCAATTAGCTTGCAAGATTTTGAAGGTGCCGTGATTTTGGTATCCCATGACAAATTCTTGTTACAAAGCGTGGTGGAAGATTTTTACTTAATTGAAGACAATAAATTACAAGCCTTCACAGGTAGTTTAGATGATTATCAAGATTATCTACTCGCTCAAGATCCCATTGAAAACTTGGCAAAAAAAGCAACAAAAGATAAGGCTCCAGCAGCCGAGGATACTTTCAAAAAAGCCACCAAACTTCGTCACGAGATTACCCAAGCTGATCGTGCAATTAGTAAGCTAAATACTCAATTGGAAAAGTTACAGCAACGTTTAGAAGCAGCAAATGCAGCTAGTAGTGTAAATCAATTACTAGAAATTAATGCTAAGATTGACCAAGCTAAAGCTGAGCTGAATAAAACTGAAGAAGCCTGGCTAATTCTACAAGAAGAGTTGGCTGCTTTATAATAAGTGCATATTTATAACATACGCAGAAAGCAGTGGTATCACACCACTGCTTTTATTGTAGAAGTGCTCTAGTTTAATTACTGTTGCACACAATAAAGACGCGACGCATTACCCTGACTATAGCAATTTATAGTACCAGGATCACCACCTTCATCAGTATAAAGATAACCAGAACCATTCTCATTAAAATAAGCTAGTGCACTGACCGCACCATATGTACCGTTACCAGCATTTCCGCTTGCCCAAGTTCCGCAATTATTATTAGACACACCCCAATCGGCATCAAATCCACTCCACACCAAATCATCATCATTACCTATCGAGAAATTCAAAACTGCTGGTAATTTAGCATTCGCGTCAGTCGTACCAATGGTATAACCACGTTGGTTTTTATAAGGCTGATTGGCTTTTAGAACCCAATCACTACCGCCAGGAACTCGATTGGCTCCTGCTAACAAAGCTTTATAAGTGCCAGGGTATGTTGTCGTATTTGTCGCCGCCTGCAAATTACACAAATAATCCCCTGCCGCCAAACCACTAGTTAGCGCTGGACTTGGCGCAGGACTACTATTATTTGCAGATTCTAAAATATATCCACCTTTATAGGTAGCTGTTGTAACAAAAATTAATGGCGGTGGTGCTTTACCTAAGTTCGCTATTGCAAACAATGGATTCATCGATACAATCAAACCATTATCCGACGCATCATTAGTGAATAAAGCCGTTAGATCCAAATCAGTACTAGAATTAAGCAAGGTTTGATTAACAGCATACGTTACTGAGCCTGTAAGCTGAGCATCACTTAAAGTACAGGTCTGCTCACGAACTCCATTAACACTGCTCGATGCACAAGTAGGAGAATTAACACCTTGACCGGCTACAAAATAATCTTCCATCTTAGTTGTTACAAATACACTACTATAACCCGTTGCATTAGCAAGTATATGACTAACCGTTACACTTTCACTACTGGTTCCAGGTTCATTAACTGTAATTGTATTAGCCAGCGTCGCCTGATTAGACTGTGCATAAATAGTCGTGCCACCTGTTGGAATACCAGGCTGCGACTGAAACTGCAGACTAGTCGTAATTGCATCTTGGTAGATTAAGGTTGGAACAATAAGATTTTCAACATAAGTAGTACCAACTGAAGAACCTAAAGCTAAAATATTAGACTCAAAGACATTGATATACACTAATTTACAAGTACCATTAGGTTGTAATACAGTTGTTCCAACCAAGCAAGTCGTATCACCACCACCAACTTCCCACGTGTAAACTGAATTGGTATCTTGTATGCCGGTTATCTTTACTGCATTAGTACCAGTATTTTTATAAATTAAAGTAATTGACTTGCTAACTACATCTCGACCAAGTGCAATAAACTCATATTGCGTCTGCGCAGATTGACCATCACCACTAGATGCACCAAATGCTGTATAACTCTCTAAAGAAATACTCTGCGCATAAGCTTGCACTTGCCAATTTATATGACTCGACACACTACCAGATGGTACCTGACCGCCAGCCGTATAATCAACCGTATATATAACTGTTCCACTCGATTCAACACTACTGTAAGTTGGACCTAATACCAGCGTAACTACACACGAACTATTTGCACCCAAAGTAGATGTGCATGTATTTGAACTCTCCACTAAGTAACTTGGTTGATTACCAGTTACAGATAACGTAATATTTGCCGGTAAATTACCACTATTACTTATAGTTAATTCAGTAGAGGTTGATTCCACGCTATTTCCACTAATTGTCATGCTCGCAGTTACTGGTGTAATCGCAACTATTGCACCATTAGCTATTGAGTTGTATATTATAGGAAGAACACGGCTATAAGCACTAGTTCCACCGACTCCAGCATAACTAGCACTGAAACCAACATTAATTTGCTGACTCAAATCAACCTCATTATCATTCACATTTACAACATAAGTACATGATGCACCTATCGCTAATGATTCAAGACTACTACATGCATTAGTTCCAAGGGTCGCTGTTGCACTACCACCTTGTACAATGGGGTTGGGGATACTAATATTAGTTAACGCATAACCACCAATATTAGTAACGGTAATTGTTGTACTACCACCAACTGTAGCTGAGAATGATAGAGGATCATCTGAACTCGACATAGAAACTAATGCAGCACCACTGCCGTTATACCATGTGACATTACCAACTACATTGCTCGCACTACCACCAGTGTAAGGAACCGTAATATTCGCGCTACCACCAGATTCAGTTACATTAAAGTTTATCGTACATGTTGCCCCAACTCCCAGCAAAGTAGAGCTACAGCCAGATAAATTACTAATTCCAGCTCCTGCCGTAACAGCTCCAATTGTCGCAGCTTGATTACCTGAGTTACGAACTAACATACTGCCGCTTGTGCCATTAACTGTATTAATCAAAGGCACCAAACCTGTAGTTAAGATTGCACCCGCTGTAGATGGCTCAACTGTAATTGAAGCACTATTACTGAATTGACTTGTATCTGACAATGATTTACCTGATTTACTCGCCATCAGGCTTTTATTTAAACTGTTAGTAACTTGACTACTTTGAGGTGAATTAGCAGACTGCGTAGAATTAACTGTAATAGTTGCACCAATTGCAGAACTCAAAATTGGAGAGCTAACTTCTACTGCTTGTACAAAGTTAGATTGAATTTGATGACCACTAATATTTCCATTCGCTACTGTTACTGCTGGTTTATCAATTATCATGCTAGAAACATCATAAACCTGATTTTGACCACTACCATACAAATAGACCACTCCATAGCCAATAGAATTACCATAACCAGAAATACTTACACCAGTCTGAAACTTAGCTCCAGATGGTTGCAAATTATTCTGCACCTGTGCATAACTAATTAATTGAGTGAAAGTTGTAACTTTATTATTCAGAGTATAGCTAGCTTTAACTTCCAATGAGCCCTGAAGATTGCTACCATTTAAAACAGGCGTAAATATAGATAAAGGACAAGATTGACCTGCTGCTATCGTTGAACATTGGCTACCGTTAACTACAGCAGATAGACCTTTCTTAGAATTCAACAGGCTTAATAATTTACTACTAAAACTACTTTTAGCACTGGAGTTTAGCTCCAATGCAGAGTAACTAATACCGCCAACCGTAGTATTACTATTGTTATGCACATATACAACAGTTGACGTCGAGCTATTCCCAAAAACAGGGATCACTCCAGCGTTATCTATCGTTATTACTGTCGGGGTTACCACAGGAGTGCTGCCACCACCTCCGCCGCCACTACTTGATCCTGAGCCACTGCAGCCAGACAACCCAACAAATACAAGCACTCCAAGCAATACTCTCAATAAACCATTTTGTTTGAAAGACAATGTTTTTTTCATTTTAATACAACCTAATCAATTATAAATTTAGTAATTATTTGTCTAAATTGTAGTTTAACATACACTATTTACATTTTAATAATCCAAATTGGATATTCGATAGATATATTCAATAACTATTGAACTAAAAAATGTTATAAATACACAATATAATACTCAGAACTTAATAAATCTAATTTTTGATTTCCATAAAAGCACTATGTTAAAATTACACTCGCCAAAACATAATCTCATAGTATAAAAAATAACTAGAAAACAAAAATAACTAAGTTTATTGCAGGATCACACATGACAGAACACATACAATTTAAACAATTACTTGATTATTTGGATAGCAAAATCGTCGGTCAATCTGACTTAACTAAGCGCTTAATCATTGCCCTTTTATCTTCTGGGCATTTATTAGTTGAAGGAGCTCCTGGATTAGCTAAAACTACTGCCATAAAAACCCTTTCAGGATGCATTGATTGCTCATATCATAGGATTCAATTTACTCCAGATCTACTACCTGCAGATCTAACTGGTACCGATATTTATATTCCCGAGCAACATACTTTTCAATTTCAACCTGGACCATTGTTTCATAACTTTTTGCTCGCAGATGAAATTAATCGTGCTCCGGCTAAAGTTCAATCCGCATTACTTGAGGCGATGGGTGAAAAACAAATCACAATTGGAAAGCAGACCTATCCACTTTCCAAATTATTCTTGGTAATGGCAACCCAAAATCCAATTGAGCAAGAAGGAACTTATTCTTTACCTGAAGCACAACTTGATCGCTTCATGTTATTTGTTAAAATTGGTTACCCTGATGCTAAGGCCGAAGCAAAAATCTTAGCGCTCAATCGTAGTGACAATCAAAATCTTGATATTGATCGTCCACGAATTACTCAAGAAACCATCTTTGCAGCCCAACAACAATTAAATGCAGTCCATCTAAGCACTGCTTTAGAAGAATATATCATTCAATTGATTATGGCAACTCGCTATCCACAAAAATACTCGGACGAATTAGCTAAATGGATTCGCTTTGGTGCTAGTCCACGTGGCACAATAGCTTTAGAAAAAACCGCTCGCTCACACGCTTGGCTTGAAGGGCGTGATTATGTAACACCACACGATATTCATGTCATGATCCATGAAGTGCTACGCCATCGAATTTTATTAACTTTTGAAGCCGAAATCGAAGGAATCAATAGCGATCAGGTAATTGATAAAATCTTAACTTTAGTACCAATTCCATAAGATAAATTTAACATTTGTGGTTGATTCGTGCAATTGAAAATTAAGCTTTGGTCTTATACAAAAAATAAGACTTCATTGCTTAAATCAAGCGGTTATGAATCATTGCAATTGCAACAATAAAATCAATTAAATTAAAATTAATTTACTAGGTAACAAGAATGAGCACAGGCATCACGCCCGACATTAATCAATTATTGGCATTGCGCCATTCTGCCAAAGAATTACAGCTGTTTAACCCCAATAGGGTTAACTCATTAAACGCAGGAGTAAACTTATCGCATGCACGGGGTCGAGGAATGGACTTTGATGAAGTTCGTCGCTATCAAGCAGGTGACGACATTCGCTTAATTCATTGGCAACTTAGTGCACGCTTAGGCAAAACTTACACCAAAATATATCATGAAGAACGTGAACGCGCTCTATACTTAATTATTGATCAATCTTTAGCAATGCAATTTGCCACAAGAGTTGCATTTAAAAGTGTGATCGCGGCAAACTTAGCGGCTATTTTTGGCTGGGCAGCGCTTGGTGCTCATCAACAAGTAGGCGGTGTAATCTTTAATGAAACACATTCAAGTTATATTAAACCCAAACGTAGCCGACAATCATTGCTAGATCTTTTTAATAATTTAACTAGCAACAGATTAATTCGCACATCAGGAGGATTAAATAATTCATTACAATTTATTCTACAGCAAGTGCAAACTGGGAGTAATGTAATTATTCTCAGCGATTTTAATCAAATGAGCTATGAAACTGAACGTTCATTACGCCTAATTGCGCATAAAGCAGAATTGACCAATATTTTAATTTATGACCCAATTGAAGCTAATTTACCAAACTCAGGCTGCTTTACGTTCACCAACCAAACACGACAAAACTTAGAAATTAATGCGAATTCGCGTAATTGCGAACGCTATGCACAACCATTTACGCAAAAAAAAGAATCTTTACGCCAATTTTCAGAGAAAAACGGCATGCAATTTTTAAGTTTTGCAACCAATGATGATTTAATTACGACATTAAAACGAGGTATGCATCGTCATGGAAAACAATAGTTTAGCCAATTTAAAAGACTTACAACTACCTGAAGCTGTTTCAATTTTCCCACTAGCACCAGGTTGGTATGGCGTAATAGCCATTTTAGTGCTCATCATGTTTGCAATCGGCTACTGGCAAATTAAGCGTTTGCATAAACTGCAAAGAGTTTCTAACATAATAACGTTATTAGATAGCATCGCCTTACAAAATAATCCACAGCTATTAGCCGAAGTATCAATTTTACTGAAACGCGTTGCGCGCGAAAAATTTCCAGAGCAACAACCACAAAGCTTATTTGGTGACAAATGGCTGCAATTTTTAGATAAAAGCGGCAAAACCACCAATTTTACGCAAGGTGCAGGATCAATTCTACTTGACGTTTATCAAAATAAACCTTTAGAAAATCCAGAAAAATTAATCACTATCATAAAAACATGGTTAAAGGTGGTGTTATGATTCAAATTGCTTACCCATGGGAATTAATCACAGTATTTCTACCATTTCTGATTTATTATACATTACCTAAAGCTAATCAACAAGCTGCTAATGCATTACGAGTTCCCTTTTTTGAACAACTCTATCAGGCATTTTCAAATGAAAATACTCCAAATAATGGCAATACTAAATCTAAATTAAAATACTTACTAGTTCTAATTTGGATTCTGATGGTAATTTCCGGCTCTGGAATTCAATGGCTCGGTAAACCAATTGCACTGCCTCAAACAGGTCGCGATCTTTTTATGACTATTGATTTATCGGGAAGCATGCAAACCCCTGACATGGTTGTAAATGGCCAAGCACAAACCCGTATCGATGTCGTAAAACAAGTTGCCAGTCAATTTATTGATAATCGTAACGGTGATCGCCTAGGTTTAGTGCTATTTGGTTCGCGTGCTTATTTGCAAACTCCGCTCACTTTTGACCGTAAAACTGTTGCGCAAATGTTAAATGATGCAACCCTTGGAATTGCGGGACCTCAAACAGCAATTGGTGATGCGCTGGGACTTGGCATAAAACAATTAATTGATCATCCTAAAAATAGCAAAGCCATAATTTTACTTACTGATGGCGGGAATAACTCAGGTGTGATGGAGCCATTAGCAGCTGCCAAACTTGCCGCACAAGAACATATCAAAATTTACACGATTGGACTTGGCGCAGAACAAATTGCAGTACCAGGCATGTTTGGTACTCAAATTATCAATCCATCTAAGGATCTAGATGTGGACAGCCTTAAGCAAATTGCTCAACTTACAGGTGGAGAATTTTTTCGCGCCGAAGATGCCGCATCACTTGCTAATATTTATGCACAAATTAACCAATTAGAACCAATCAAATCAGCTGAAATTACGATTCGTCCAATCACACCGTTTTATCCATGGAGTTTAGGTTTAGCGTTAATTCTTAGTTTTATTCTAATTTTAATTAAGTTACGGAGAAGCTAATCATGCTAACTTTATTCCATTTCTTACGCCCATGGTGGCTATTAGCATTAACTCCAGCAATGATCTTAATTTATCTTTGGTATAAAAACCAGCAAACAGCAAAAAATAGTTGGCAACAACATTGTGATCCACACCTACTTAAACATTTACTAATGAACCAGCCATCGAGCAAATCATCAGGGATTGTTGGCATACTTGGTATATCTTGGTTACTGATTATTTTAGCCTTGGCTGGACCAACTTGGTCACTCTATGCAGCACCGGTTTATCAAAAAGATCTTCCACGAGTAATCGTTTTAGATGTATCCCAATCAATGAATACAACTGATCTTAAGCCATCACGATTGCAACGTGCTAAATACAAAGTTCTAGACTTACTCCACTCCATCAAAGAAGGACAAACTGGAATGTTGGTATTTTCAAGCATGCCTTTTGTTGTATCGCCTTTAACCAGCGACAGTAATACCATTGCCAATATGGTACCAATTTTGGATTCCAATATTGTGCCAGTTCAAGGAGTTAATATTGCTCAAGCATTAAAAAAAGCCGGTGATTTACTTCAACAATCAGGCGCAAATAATGGACAAATTATCTTACTAACCGATAATACCCCAGATGAAGCAGCACTCAATCAAGCAGCATTACTAGCCAAACAAGGATACACGACATCCGTGCTTGGGATTGCCGACCTAAGTGGCGTAGATTCGGATAATGCATCTAACTTAGATATTTCAGCATTAGAGAAATTAGCCAAAAGCGGTGATGGTGAGTATTTAAACTTTCAAGGCGATAATTCAGATGTAACTCACTTGATTGATTCAGCAAACCAAAATAATTTAACTGCACAAAATTCGGCTCAATCACAAACTGAAAACCTCTGGGATGATAAAGGTATTTACCTAATTTGGCTAGCTATGTGCGTAATAGCTCTTTTGGCACGCAAAGGATGGTCTAACAAACTATGTTAACACGAAAAATATCTTGGCTAATTATAGGTATAAGTCTGCCACAACTCGCTATAGCGCTAAATTGGCAAGACCTATGGCTTAACAATAATCAACAAGCTGCACAACTCCTCAATGCACATAAGCATACTGAGGCTGCGACAAAATTTACCGATCCAAATTGGAAAGGCGTTGCATATTACCGTGATAAACAATACGAACAGGCTTATAATGAATTCAAACAAGATAATTCTGCACGTGGACTATATAATCAAGGCAATGCGCTTGCAAATTTGCAAAAATATGATGAAGCGATTGAAGCATATACGAAAGCTCTTAAACAGCAACCAAATTTCCCTGATGCAAAACATAACCGCGATTTAGTTGAAAAGCTAAAAAATCAGCCGCCGCAAAAAGATCAAAAAGATCAAAAAGATCAAAAAGATCAAAAAGATCAAAAAGATC
>ERZ650308.358-NODE-358-length-24301-cov-38.656438_pt1 | contig 24301 bp, 25 predicted proteins | sample MGYA00376244_ERZ650308 | MGnify/ENA primary metagenome ERZ650308 (study PRJEB26733, sample SAMN07839295) | wastewater metagenome | biome: small river; feature: stream; material: water | place: USA: North Carolina | collected 2016-04-26 ... | reverse complement strand
CACGATTGTCAAGAATTTTGCCTTTGCAACACTTTTGTGGGCAATTGTAGGTATGACGGTGGGTTTAATTGCTGCGTTGCAATTAGCATTCCCTGATTTTTTCAATGATTACCTGGGATTTAAATACATTTCATTTGGACGTATCCGACCATTGCACACGAATGCAGTGATTTTCGCATTTGTCGGAAATGGTATTTTCACCGGGGTTTACTATTCCATGCAACGTTTATTGAAAACACGCATGTGGAGTGATAAATTGAGTAAAATCAACTTCTGGGGTTGGCAATTTATCATTGTTTGTGCTGCGTTAACATTGCCCTTCGGCATTACTTCTAGTAAAGAATATGCAGAATTGGAGTGGTGGATTGACATATTAATAGCTTTGATTTGGGTTGTTTTTGGTTGGAACATGTTTGCAACAATTTTAGCTCGTCGTGTTAAACATATTTATGTAGCTATTTGGTTTTACATCGCAACATTTGTAACTGTAGCAATGCTTCATATTTTCAATTCATTTGAATTACCAATAAGTTTCATGAAAAGCTATTCATGGTACGCTGGTGTTCAAGATGCGTTGGTGCAATGGTGGTACGGTCACAATGCCGTAGCATTTTTCTTAACAACACCTTATCTAGGTTTGATGTATTACTTTGTTCCAAAAGCAGCAAATCGTCCTGTTTATTCATACCGTTTGTCAATCATTCACTTTTGGGCCTTGATATTCATTTATATTTGGGCTGGACCTCACCATTTATTATATTCCTCTTTACCTGATTGGGCTCAAAGTTTAGGTGTCGTGTTTTCAGTGATGTTGATAGCTCCATCTTGGGGAGGTATGTTAAACGGATTATTAACCATGCGTGGTGCGTGGGACCGTGTGCGTGATGATGTCATGTTAAAATTCATGGTCGTTGCATTAACAGCTTATGGTATGGCAACATTTGAAGGACCTATGCTCTCTTTAAAATCGGTTAATATTATTTCACATTTTACAGACTGGACTATCGCTCACGTTCACGTAGGTGGATTAGGCTGGAATGGAATGTTAACATTTGGAATGATTTACTGGTTGATTCCTCGATTATTCCGTACAGAATTGTACTCAAAAAAGATGGCTAATCAACATTTCTGGATTGCAACACTTGGTATCTTATTATACGCTATCCCAATGTATATTGCTGGATTCATGCAAGGATTAGATTGGCAACACTTCAATCCAGATGGAACATTGGTACACAAAGACTTTTTAGAAACAGTTACCAACATTCGTCCTTACTATATTTTACGTTCGCTTGGTGGAGCTCTATACATCGGTGGTGCATTATTAATGGTATATAACATTATTAAAACGGTTAAACAAGGCTCATTCCAAGCAGAAGAAGAAGTTGAAGTACCAGCAAAAATTGAAAGTTCACATAAAGAAAATGAATACTGGCACAGAAAAATCGAAGGAAAGCCAGTTCGTTTCATGATTTTCTCAATTATCGTTGTTGCTATTGGTGGATTAGCTGAAATTATCCCAACAATTGCAGTGCGATCTAATGTACCAACAATTGCAAGCGTGAAACCATATACGCCACTAGAATTAGAAGGACGCGACTTGTATATTCGTGAAGGATGTAACAACTGTCACTCACAAATGATACGTCCTGTTCGTTTTGAGACAGCACGCTATGCTCCTACACCTGAGAGTGGTGGATATTCCAAAGCTGGAGAAAATGTTTACGATCACCCTTTCTTATGGGGTTCTAAAAGAACTGGTCCCGATTTAGCGCGAGAAGGTAGTTTGAGAGGTAACATGTGGCATTACGAACACATGGATCGTCCGAAAGAAATTTCAAAAGGTTCGATTATGCCTGCTTACACATGGTTACGTACAGATGATTTAGACATTGCGTTGACTGCGAAAAAAATCAATGCCATGCGTAAAATGGGCGTTCCTTATGCTGCTGGTTACGAACACAAAGCTGTAGGGGATTTAAAGAAACAAGCACATATTATCGCTGTTGATATTGTAAATTCGATGTTGCCAATCGCGTTGAAAGGCACTTCGAAAGAAGCGAAAGTGAAAGAAATTGAATCCAAAGAAATCATTGCAATGATTGCATACTTGCAACGTCTTGGAATGGATGTAAAAGTTAAACCTTCAACAAAATAAGCCATGTTACGATATATCAAACATCATTTAGCATCCGAACAAGGCGTTGAGTTTTACGGCATGTTCTCCCTCTTAATCTTTGTGCTGTTTTTCATCTTTGTGCTCATTCGCATTACAAAAATGAAAAAATCAACTATCGAAGAATTGGGTCAATTACCATTCAGTACAGAAGATATTAATAATCAAAAAGAAAACCTATGAAAACGAGACATATTCTTTCGATTCTAATAGTAAGCTTGGGATTTATTCGTTCTGGTTTTAGCCAAGGCGAAGCACTTTTCAAAGCAAAATGTAATACCTGTCACGCTGTTGACAAAAATTCAACAGGACCTTTGTTGAAAGGTGTCAAACAAAAGTGGAACGATGCAGGTGAAGGAGAATTGTTGTACAAATGGGTACAGAATTCCAAAGGATTAATTGCTTCAGGAGCAAGTAAAATGGCGAATGAAATTCAAAACTTCTCCCCTTCTGAAATGCCACCTCAACAAGCAACTAATGCGGAAGTAGATCAAATTTTGGATTATATTGACAATTACGTGAAACCAGCAGAAACAGCTGCAGCTCCTGCTGACTCTACGGGTGTTGAGACAGAGGTATTGTTAAAACCAAATTACGAGAAAAACTTAAACTTGTTTTATGGGTTGTTAATTGTTCTTGTTGTCCTTCTGTTAGCAATTATTTTATTGACAACATCTATTCGTACGTTGATCAAATCAGAAATTTTCAAAACGAAATTACAAGAAAAAGAAACTTCATCAGTTACGGAAACCATCAAAAAAGTTGCAACTATTTTGGTTGTAGGATTTGCGTTGTTTACACCGCTTCAATCGTTTGCAATTGATTTTGTTCACGGCGGTGAATCAACTGAAAAAAGTTTGTGGTTAATTGTTGAGAACAGCGACTTGTATGCCTTGGTAGTCATTGACATTATCTTACTTTTTGTAGTGATTTATTTGAAAAACTTGTTTAACTCGTTCTTCTACATGGCTTTCCCAAAACCTGTGGTTGAAAAGAAAGTTCGCGTCAAAAAAATCACGAAAGTATTGACTGATACTGTTGCAATTGAAGACGAAGCAAGCATCTTAATGGATCACGAATACGATGGAATTCAAGAATTGGATAACAACTTGCCACCTTGGTGGGTATGGGGATTTTATATGACAATCGTTTTTGCAGTTGCATACATGTTCCATTATCATTTCTTAAAAACTGGTGACCTTCAAATCAAAGCGTACGAAAAAGAAATGGTGCAAGCACAAAAAGATGTCGATACGTATTTAAAATCACAAGCCATGAATGTGGATGAAAACAATGTAACAAAATTGGAAGATCCCGCTGCATTGGCTACAGGTAAAACGTTGTTTACTACAAATTGTACTGTTTGTCACAAAGAAGGTCAAGGAGATATCGGTCCTAACTTGACAGATAAATTCTGGTTGTATGGCAATGATGTCAAAGACGTTTTCTTATCCGTGAAAAATGGACGACCAAATGGAATGCCTGAACACACTTCCAAACTAAATCCAATTGAGATGCAACAAGTTGTGTCCTATGTATTGAGTATGAAATACAAACCAGGTAGAGAACCGCAAGGGAAAGAATACAAATAATTCAAATGGAAGTTCGTTTAGCAAATGTTAAACGAACTTCTTTTTTTAACCGAATAAAAATGGACGAGTTTAGAGACCACATATCAACCGTAAACGAACAAGGAAAACGCGTTTGGATCTTTCCGAAAAAACCGAAAGGTTCGTACACAAACAAACGTAAAATTGTCAGTTACTTATTTTTAGCGCTTTTGTTCGCGATGCCTCATCTCAAAGTGAATGGCGAACAATTGTTATTATTTAACGTCATTGAACGTAAGTTCGTTATTTTCGGAGCAACTTTTTGGCCACAAGATTTCTACTTATTTGCAATAATGATAATCATCGGTATCGTCTTTGTCATTTTATTTACGATCATTTATGGACGGCTATTTTGTGGCTGGATCTGCCCGCAAACGGTGTTTATGGAATTTGTTTTTCGCCAGATCGAATACCTCATCGAAGGCGATTGGACTGCTCAGAAAAAATTAGCAAAACAAGCTTGGAATAGGGAGAAAATTATCAAGCGAAGCATCAAGTTTATTGTATTCTGGGTGGTTTCTTTTTTGGTTGCGAATACCTTTTTAGCCTACATCATTGGAACAGAAGAATTGTGGAAAATTCAAACTGACCCTTTAAATACGCATTTGGGAGGTTTCATAGCTATTATCATTTTCACGTCGCTTTTCTTCTTCGTCTACTGGTATTTGCGCGAACAAGTTTGTACTACAATTTGTCCATACGGACGTTTACAAGGCGTTTTATTGGATGCAAATTCGATGGTTGTCGCTTATGATCACGTACGTGGTGAAGGACGTGCGAAATTCAAAAAAGGAGAAGATCGTAAAGCAGAAAGCAAAGGCGATTGTATCGATTGTGGTCAATGTATGCACGTCTGCCCCACTGGAATAGATATCCGCAACGGAACGCAGTTAGAATGTATCAATTGTACCGCTTGTATTGATTCGTGCGATACAATTATGGAAGGTGTTGGACAAGATAAAGGTTTGATTCGTTTTGTTTCTGAAAACGGAATTAAAAACAGAACCGGGTTTGAATGGACAAAACGAGTAAAAGCTTATACTGTTTTGTTAATTGGATTGATTGGTGTTTTATTGACCTTATTGATTATTCGAGATGATTTCTCAACTATTATCTTGCGCCAACGAGGTTCAACGTTCCAAATTACGGACGAAGATCAAATTAGTAATATCTTTGAAATTGATTTGACAAACAAAACGAAAAACACGTACGATGTTGAATTAACTTGCTCCGATCCAAAGGTGAAAGTAGAACTCGCAAACGATCAATTTATTTTAAAAGGTCAAAAACACTTGACCGATCGATTTGTCATCAAAACACCTTACAACAATATCAAAAACGGCATGAAAAAAGTTGATATTATTGTTGTTGGAAATGGAAAAGAAATTGACCGTGTAGGTATAAAAATATTAGGACCAAATTATTAATTATGAACTGGGGAAAAGGAATTATTATCGCAATGGCATTGTTTATGGGGTTCATCCTCACATTGGTAATTACGTTGATGCGCCAAGATGTTGATCTAGAAATTGACGATTATTACAACAAAGAACTCGCTTTTAACGAGCAGTACAATGCACAACAAAACTACATGGACGCAACTGAGAAAATCACCTTCAATGTGACTACCGATTCACTTTTTGTGATTTTTCCAAAAGACTTGCAAACAGGTGCCGCTAAAATTCAATTACAACGTCCAAACAACAAACAACAAGACGCTGTCTTTGATGTACAAGCATCAGATAAAGTTTATATTCCAACAAAAAGTTTACCCAAAGGTGTGTTTAATTGCACCATCACTGGTAAACGAAATGGAAAGATGTACGAAAAAAATCATTCATTGAAATTGAAATAATTCATGTTATTAATTAGTGCGTTTATTTTAGGTGTAGCAAGTTCTTTTCACTGCATTGGCATGTGTGGACCGATTGCCATGGCTTTGCCTTTGAATAGACGCACGAAAGGAACACAGTTAATTGGCTTGCTTTCGAATAATCTTGGGCGAATTACAACCTATGCACTTATTGGATTGGTACTTGGTTCGATTGGCTTTTCGTTGCAACTATATCAGTTTTTACAAGGATTAAGCATTGTTGTTGGAGTGTTGATGATTGTTGTTGCATGGCGCAAACAATTGTTGCGAAAAATAGAATTTCAAGCTGGTTTTTTACAAAAATGGATAGTTGGAAACATGGGCAAGTTACTCGCTTCCAATAGTCCGTTTAAATTATTTATTCTTGGCAACCTAAACGGATTATTGCCTTGTGGCATGATATTTATTGCCATCAGTACCGCTTTACTGGCTGAAAATGCTGTTGGAAGCGCAGCTGTTATGGCAAGTTTCGGATTAGGAACATTACCAGGAATGTTATTAGTTGGTTTTTTCTCGCAACAAATTTCCGGTCCATTTCGTGCAAACATGTCGCGCGCTTTTCCTTATATCATGACAGCAGTTGGTGCGTTGGTTATGTTGCGTGGTGCAAATTTAGGCATCCCATATCTCAGCCCAAAAATAGCAGCAACAATGACAACAAACAGCGTGAAAGCAAAAGATCCGCAAGCGTACCAAATTATTTGTCATTCACCTGCCAAGAAAAAATAAACTCATTATTTTAATTATCTTCGTTGCTATAAATTAATGATGATGAAAATAATTGGGATTTTAGTTGGCTTTTTAGTCGTTTTAAGCGCTTGCTCTTCCAAAAAAGACAGAAACGAATTACCAGCTGATTGGAAAAAATACGGTACAGCTAATTTTGAAATTTCGTTCCCGAAAAACTGGAAACTCAACGAAAAACCTCAAGCTGGCGTGTTGTTTAACATCCTTGCTCCATTGGATACAAAAACTGATGATTTCCGTGAAAACATCAACTATTTGACACAAGATTTATCAGGTAGTCCGATGGATCTAAAACAATTTATCGACCTTTCATTGAAACAAATTCAACCAGTTATTGCAAAAGGAACAACCGTTGAATCCGAACAAAAAAATGGTAAAAGTGGCGCTTACCAACGTTTGCGATACCAATTCAAAGTGACTTCGTACACATTAGTTGTTACTCAGTATATTTGGGTAAAAGGGAATAATTCACATATCCTAACATTTACCGCTGAGAAAGATGCACTCCCTGCTTATGAATCCATTAGCGAGCAATTATTAGATTCTTTTCATCTTAAGAACTGAAAATGAACTGGTTGAAAAACAGAATCAAACATTACTTTAGTAAACAGCTTCACGCTGCAAAATTACACCCCAGTGTTGGTATTCAGCAACGCAATATGATGTTGCAGTACCAAATAATGCGTGCAAACAATCAATTACCAGCTCTGAAAGATACAGGCTTCAAAGTGTTTTCTCAATTTGAAGAAGATGGCTTGTTGCTGTTTATTTTTTCCATTATCGGCGAAGGGAATAAGACATTCATCGAAATTGGAGCAAACGATGGTATCAATAGCAATTGTAGTAATCTAGCCGTTCATTTTGGATGGAGTGGATTGTTTTTTGAAGGCGATGCAACGTTGATTAAAAGAGGTCGCCGATTTTATGCAACAACACCTACACCTTATCATCCCAAGCCTACTTTTGTTCAAGCAATCATCAAACGCGAAAACATCAACGAATTAATCTTAGCAAATGGCTTGTCCGGTGAAATAAGTCTCTTATCGATTGATATCGATGGAAACGATTATTGGGTTTGGGATGCAATAACTGCTGTTCAACCAGCTGTAGTTATCATCGAAACAAATACGGAATTTGGAAACGAAAATCGTTTAGTTGCCTACGACGAAAACTACATGTATCCCGGAAAACACCCCATTTATCACGGTGCTAGTGTCATTGCTATGAATAAATTAGCAACGGAAAAAGGTTACCGTTTAATCGGCGCAAATGACCTTGGAATGAATCAAATTTACATTCGAAAAGATCTTGCAATTCAGGAATTACCGACGATTGATCCATTAACAACACTTTGGCATCCCGAAACAATAGCAGGTCAACAAGCATTTGAAGCGATAAAAAATTGGGATTACCTAAAAGCATAAATCATGGAGTTTATCGATGAAAAATTAGACGCATATTGTTGCGATCATACATCAAACGAAACCGCATTATTAGCAAAATTAAACCGCGATACACACGTGAAAGTTTTGCAGCCGCGCATGTTAAGTGGTCATTTTCAAGGTAGAATGCTAAGTATGCTATCGAAAATGATTCGCCCAGAACGTATTTTGGAAATTGGAACATATACGGGTTATTCTGCTTTGTGTTTAGCGGAAGGATTAACAGCAAATGGGAAATTAATTACCATTGATGTCAATGCACAATTAGAAGATTTTGTGCGCGATTATTTTGCACAAAGTGATTTTGATGCTCAAATTGATTACAGAATTGGAGATGCGATGCAACTAATACCAACGATAACCGAACAATTCGACCTAGTGTTTATCGATGCAGACAAGCAAAACTACATCAACTACTACCACTTAATTTTTGACAAAGTTAAACCAGGTGGCTACATTTTTTCAGACAATGTATTGTGGTCGGGTAAAGTTGTTCAAGATGGCGGTAAAATCGACAAGGATACGCAACTCTTGCAAACATTTAACGACCTGATTCAGAACGACGAACGTGTTGAAAACATCTTGTTACCCATTCGAGACGGTGTCATGATTGCGCGTAAAAAAGATTAAATACCTTCAATCAACGTAACTTTTTTGTATATTAATCGATATAATCAAGTTATTGTAAAAAACATTTCATGGTAAAATACTACGTCCTATTTTTATTCGTTTTAAAAATCGTCGCGAGCTTTGCGCAACAAGAGATAGATCCAGCTTGTCTTCCACCAGAAAAAAAAGTGTTGAAAGTACTGACTACAGCAAAAAACAGTACGGACCCAAAAGTTGCCGCTGAAAATTTTGCAAAAGCAATTGAATTAGCACCTGAATTAGCAGCAGTTTACTTTGAATTTGGAATGTATTCCTATGAAAAGGGTGTGAAAGCTTATGAAAGCAATCCCAATCCTGCTGTGGGAGACCGAAATTTCGCTAAAGCTGAAGAATTACTTGAAAAAGCATCCGAATTGTGTCCCGATTATCATTCTGACATGTATTATACGTTAGGAGTAATCAATTACACCCAAGAGCACAAAGAGACTGCGAAAGAATGGTTTGAGAAATTCATTGCTTTCAAACATACCGAACCAGAACATTACGGTGCTGATTTTTCCAAACAAAAAGCAGAAGTCAATCAATTATTGAAAATGGAAAGCGAAGCAATAGATTTTACAGCGCAAGAAGTTCCGTTTGAACCTGTTGTTGTTAAAAACGTTTCCACTGCTCAAGCTGATGAGTATTTCCCCATGCTTTCACCCGATAACTTACTATTGTTTTACACCAGAAAAGGAGAGAAAAACGAATTAGATGGTTTTCAAGCAACGACAAAGCCAAAAGAAGTGTACACGTTTTCAAAACGCTCAGATGAAACGAGTTTGTTCTCGTCAGGAACACCGTTCAAAGCTCCCTTCAATACAGGTAAATTTGAAAGTTACGGTGCAGCAACAATGTCTGTCGATAACAAAGAAATGATCATTTGTGCTTGTCAAAAAACAACTGTTGGGACGCAACCTTACTTGAATTGTGATTTGTATTCCACCACATTTAATAAAATTGGTTCGGAAGGAAACGATTATCAATGGTCAGAATTGGTTAATCTTGGATCAAAAATTAATACGCCGAATGGTTGGGAGGGTCAACCTTCACTTTCTGCTGATGGCCAAACACTTTTTTATACCGCCAATCGTCCAACAACAAAAGACAACGACGTGTTTATCGTAAAACGCAATCCCGACGGTTCGTGGGGCGCACCTACTCCATTCGCACCGATCAATACAGACGGAAAAGATAAAAGTCCTTTTTTACACCAAGATTCAGAAACTCTCTATTTTGTTTCCAGTTCAACCGATAAACGCAAAGGTGTTGGTGGTTTGGACATTTTTTACATGAGGCAAGATGGCGAAAAATGGACGGAACCGAAAAATATAGGCTTTCCAATAAACAGTGTGAATGACGAAATTGGATTGTTTGTTTCCATGGATGGAAAAACAGCTTATTTTTCTTCTCAAACAGAAGGAAATTGGAATATTTTCAGCTTTGATTTATACGAAGAAGCGCGTCCAAAACCAGTAACAATCATCAAAGGTGATTTGACTGATGCTAATGGAAGTCCTATCGAAAATGCAACGATTGAAGTTGCTTATGCTAATTCCGATAAAGTAGAACAAGTAAAAGTGAATGGAAACGACGGTAAATATGCCGTGATTGTAAAACAAGAAAAACCGCAAGACATTATTGTTTCAGTTAAAAAAGAAGGCGCAGCTTTCCAATCCAAACTCATCACGCAAGAGGAATTAAAAGCACCCGAAAAAAGAAACAATAACGAACTTATCGTAAAAGAGTTAAAAGTAGGTGAAGCGTACACTATCAACGATATTTTATACGATTACAATTCAGCTGAATTATCTGAAAAATCAAGATTTATTCTACGTGAATTTGCGCGTTACCTAAAAGCGAATCCGACCATCAAAATTGCTATTCAAGGGCATACCGATAGCGATGGTAACGATGCACTCAACCTTGATTTATCAGATAGACGTGCTAAAGGAGTTGAAAATTATTTGATACAACTTGGAGTTGCTGCAGAACGATTGGATGCCAAAGGATTTGGAGAAACACAACCAAAAGTTGATAACGACACGCCTGAAAACAAAGCAATCAATCGACGTACCGATTTCGTAATCAAAGGTTTGTAAACATCCTTTTTTTGCTTCGTAACATTAGTTACTGAGGACTAATTTTCAATCAATTACTTTTGATTTGTTCCAACTTTCGTAAAAATGATTCGATTTTTAAAAATCAGTGTTCCATTCATTATTTTGATCTTGTTTATCACTGAAATAATTCATGGCACAGAAGGAATACTTTTATTGGTAGTTGGAGCATATTCACTCATTAGTGGTATTTGGAATTTTTGTCCCTTTACAGGAAATAAAAAATGTAATTAACATGAAAAAAATCATATTATTAGGCGTTTCTGCACTTATTGCTAGTTGTACGCAATCATCAGATGCTCTTCAATCTATTCCAACATCAGGAAAATCAATTGTTGTTGATGTTCGTTCTATTGATGAATGGAATAATGATGGACACGCAAACTGCTCAACAAATATCCCTTTGGATGTGTTGGAAACACAACAAGCTCAATTAGCACAATACGACACAATTACATTCGTTTGTCTTTCTGGCGGACGCGCGGGTCAAGCGGCTGATTGGGCAAAAGGAAGCTTTCCCAACAAAGTAATTCAAAACGGTGGCGCTTGGGAAAACGTTTCTTGTAAATAAGAAATTAGCCTCTCCCCTTATCTAATTGGTGGTTTGGCGGAAAATTTGTAGATACTTTTGTTGCGCGGTCATGTAAAACAATACTTCCGGTTACTGCTACATTCAACGAGGAATTTCCGGGTAATTTAACAACTGCTTGGCAACGATCCAATACTTTTTGCGGCAAACCTTGATCTTCAGAGCCCAATAAATAAATTGCGCGTTTTGGATGTTCGATTTCATGCAACCATTCGGCTTCTTCCGTCAATTCGACACCGATCAAGTGACAATCATAGGGAATGTTTTCTAGCAGATCTTCCATGGTATCGTAATGAAAATAGGGAATTCTTGCCCACGTTTTCAATACATCGGATGTTTGTTTTTTGTAACGCTTGCCAACTGTGAAAATATAAGCAGCACCTAGAATGTATGCAGAACGCCAAAGTGTTCCCAAATTGTGTTCTGTTTTGGCATTATAAACGCCAATGGCGCAATAACCGTATATATTTTTAGTTTGCATGCGTATCGATTTGATTGTAAATTTCACTTGAAGTTCCAATATGAAACAACGCATCTCCTTTATTGACCAATGGAGCTTCGTTCACGCAGATTACAAATCCTTCCATGTGCGCCTTAATTTTGCGTTCTACTCCTCCATAAGGATCCGATACAATTCCTAATACTGTTCCTTCGTGCACTAACTGACCATTTTTAATTTGTGCTTGAAAAACCCCCGATTGCGGCGATCGCAACCATTTCGAAGATTCGATTATGATTGGTTTGCGTTCTACAGACTCCATTTTAAAAGCCCGCATGTGCAAGTGATTCAAGACGCGTTGAATACCCGCTAATCCTTCTTCGACAATGTTTTCATCGATTGAATTCGCTTTTCCGCCTTCAAATAATAAAATCTTTTTCTGAATTTTATTCATTGCTTCCCGCACCGATTTACTAATGTAATTGGAATGAACAATGAATGGCGGATTGAATACTTGTGCCAATTCCATGCTGACAGGATCAGAAATCAAACACCTAATTTGCGGACTGTTCGATCGTTGCGCTGCACCGGTGTGAAAATCGATCATTACGTCAACGTGAGGAGCAATTTCTTTCATGAATTGGTAAGCAAATTGACTCGCTAACGATCCGTTTTTGGAACCAGGAAAGCAGCGGTTCAAATCGCGTCCATCCGGTAATTCGCGTGTAACGGACAAATAACCAAAAATATTAAAAACAGGTAAGCAAATAATTGTTCCAGCAATTGGTTTGTTCCATTTTTTACGAATTACTCTTCGGATAATTTCCATTCCATTGATTTCATCGCCGTGCATACCAGCCATGAGTAATAAAACGGGACCATCTTTTTCAGCGCGTTCCACAAAAACAGGCACTTGAATTGGTGTGTGCGTGTGTAATTTTGCAACGTTCATACTTAGTTCAACACTTTGACCTGGTTGAACTTCTTTACCTAAAATAAAAAATCGCTTTGCCATTTATTGAGCTACACTTTTTTCGATATATGCAATAATCTTGCCTGCTACATCAACGCCTGTTGCGCGTTCAATTCCTTCCAAACCTGGAGAAGAATTCACTTCTAACACCAAAGGACCTCTGGTTGATTGCAACATATCAACGCCTGCAACGCCTAGTCCAACTGCAGCAGCAGCTTTAATCGCTGTTTCTTTTTCTTCTTCTGTTAATATAATCTGCATGGCGGAACCACCTCGGTGCAAGTTAGAGCGAAATTCGCCTTCTTTCCCTTGGCGTTTCATCGCACCTACGACTTCGCCATCCACAACGAATGCACGAATATCTGCTCCATTTGCTTCGCGAATAAACTCTTGAACGATAACGCGTGCGCGCAGACCATTGAATGCTTCCAATACAGATTGCGCAGCATTTTGATTTTCAGCAAGAACAACGCCTAAACCTTGCGTTCCTTCCAATAATTTTAAAACCACAGGTGCGCCACCAGCCGATTCGACAACGTGTTCAACATTTCTAGAATAATTGGTGAAAACAGTTTTTGGTAGACCAATACCTTCTTTCGAAAGCACTTGTAAACAACGTAATTTATCGCGTGAATGCACTATTCCTCGTGAACCTACTGCCGAAAAAACGCCCATCATTTCAAACTGACGCACTACAGCAGTACCATAAAACGTAACAGATGCCCCAATTCTAGGAATCACGGCACGAAAACCTTCCAGGTATTCAGAGCCATAAAACAAAGTTGGTCCTTTTTGTTCGATTTCGATGTTACATTTTAAGTGATCAATCACATGAGGGTCGTGACCACGTTGAATTGCAGCCTCCACTAGTCTTCTAGTAGAATACAACTCTTCATTTCTTGATAAAATAGCTATTTTCATTTATTACCTGTGTGTATTGGGTTTTATTTGTCTTGTTCTGCTTTGAACGAACACATTGTTTTGGAAGTATCGATCAAAAAACGCTTGTTTAACAATCTTCTCCCTAATAAAACTGGAATGCGTAACCCCGTTCGTTCTGTTAATGAAAAAAGCGTATCAAACGTTTGATGAAACAAAGATATACTTCCTTTTATAAAAAACCGTTCTTGAGCGACGCCATTTGAACTTTTAACAATTTTTCGTTTGAATTCATAAAAACGTTCAACTTTTCCCGTGTATCCGGGAGTATTTGGGTCAAGAAAAATAACTTCTAAATAAGGCGTATCGACATTAGACACGAATTGAATGAGCGAGCAATGCATGGAACTTGAATAGGCTCCAGAATCTATTTTAACAGGCACATGTGCTAATCCGAAAGCAGGAAATGAAACGATGTCTTTTCTGCCAATTATTAATTTATCAACGGTCATTGTCATTCATCTTGTGTTAATCATAAAAACAGTTCGTCATCCAAATAGTAGGTACGACTGCTGCGCTTGAAAAACGCCTTCGAAAATACTAAAAAAGGCGGCGAAACGAAAAAAAAAGCGGAATATTGAAAAAAGTTAATGTAATAGGATTTGTTTTTGAAATATTATTCGTAATATTGCACCCCCAATTATGGGATTTTGAAAGAAAAAAAGCGTCATGGATTTTATCAGAGAACTTCAAAAAGAGTTAGTAGAGCTAAAAGAATTCCCGAAATTTGGTGCGGGAGATACCGTAACTGTATCCTATAAGATTAAAGAAGGAAATAAAGAGCGTATTCAGCAATTTCAAGGTGTTGTTTTGCAACGTCGTGGTTCTGGTAGTACTGAAACCTTTACAGTTCGTAAAATGTCAGGAAATGTTGGTGTAGAGCGTATCTTCCCTATTTCATCTCCATTCATCGATAACATTGTGGTTAACAAACATGGTGCAGTTCGCCGTGCTCGTATTTTCTACTTCCGTGGACTTACAGGTAAAGCAGCTCGTATCAAAGAGAAAAGAAGATTTACTCAACAATAAGAGTTACTACATAATTCAAAAGCCGTTCTATTTATTTAGAGCGGCTTTTTTTGTTATTGGTGTTTTGTTATCACTTTTTCAGGTTAACAGTTACTGAATTGGTTTGATACGTATTCGCACATAAAAGTTCTAGATTTAAATGATCTTACGCCATTTTATTTTCAATTGAACTGTATTGAAACGATGTAACTTAAGCACTATAATTTTCTTACGGATTGATTGTTGCTATCACAAAAAAAACGAACTAATGATAGCATTAGTTCGTTTCAAAATTGATCTTAAAATAGTTGCAATAATTAATAAGACACTTTAGTTAATGTTTTTAAAGACCAAAATATGAAATGGTTGAATTTTCGATAAACTGTCTTTCACTTGCAGAAATAGCAGTTGAAAAAGAATACAATTCGGAATAACCACCTCCATTACTTGTGTGGTGAGTTGTTCTATCTCTACCTATTACACTCCATTCTGTTCCAGAGTTTGGTGTTTGAGGAGCAAGTGAAATTACTTTTAAATTAGTATGAAAACTAGCAACGGAAGTACTTGTTAATACCGAATTCACATAAAGTGTTCCATTTAAGATAGATGCAGCTGTCCAAGTTGGATGAAATAATTTTAAGTTGGTATTGTCAGAATGCCAACGAAAGAAATTGTAACTACCTAACAAAAAACCATCAGAACCTGAAATTGCACTAAATTTATTGACTATTATTACTTGCGCATTTGTTGACAATTCTCCTCCACTAACATCTAAATGGTTGTAATTTGTCGTGTTAGGTATACCAAAAAAAGCAACAAAAGGGCGACCATTTTCTTTAATAAGTTGACCCGCATTTATAATTCTTGGTTGATATGAAATTGTTGGCTGATTCAAATGTCTTCCGGAATTGGTTTGATCATACCAAATAGCAACAAAGCCAGTAGCTGTTCCTATAAAATTTTTCAAATATGTAGTATCCAAATCTCCATTAACATCAAATCCTATGTCAAGTTGTGCATTATCTGTACTTCTTCGAACACGCATACAAAATCCATGATACGTTTTACTTATACGTCTCACACTATAAGCCACTGTTGGTAATACAGAAATATTATCTAAAACATAAGATTTGTTTATTTCAGATTGAATAACATATGGTGTACCAACAACTTGACCAAATAGCATACTCGTTGGTATCGCTAATAAAAAAACAATTAACTTTTTCATATTAAAAACCTGTTGCCATGTATACATACACATTTGTACCCATAACAATAAACGTATATAAGGTATGTTTATTTGGAGCTGTGATTCCGTTGTTTACAGGTATAAATGTAAATCCTGAGCAAGTAAATGATGCCGTGCCAGAAGTAGCTCCTTGAACAGCTAAGGTGTAAGTTCCTCCATCTTTTATATTACTCAAGGTAAAACTTCCCGCACTTGCTGTAGTGTATGCTAAATTACTATTAGCAAAGTTGATGGTTGTCCCAGAACCTGCTGAAAATGCTGAAGTATTTGTAGCAGACCCATTCACTTCTAATTTTGAAGCAGGTGTAAAAGTACCAACCCCAACATTACCATTACCTTTTACATTGAATAAAGGATTAATTGGATTATTAACATTAGACTCTTGACTTATACTTGAAGACACCTCAAATGCATTATTTGAAGAACTATTTCCTGCAATTTTCACCAACAATCCATTTCCATTTGAAGGCTGTGAATAAAATGATGCTGCAAAACCTGTTCCTGAAGTTGACCATGATAAGCCACCATTGTAAGCATTTGTAGAATTTGAACCTTGAATTGGAAGGCTCGTATTTGCTAAAGTACTGACAGGTGATGCAACCCCAATTCCAACATATCCATTATTTAAAATGGTCAATCTTTCTACTTGTGAGCCTGCAGGATTTGTAAAAAACCGAAAACCTCCTGTTGACAATTTAGAATTGCGCAATTGAAAATCATTAGCATCAGAAGCAAATTGTCCAATATATGCACCATTAAAAACCCAATCAATTCGTGGAGCAGTCGAGTTGGTATTCAATTCAATTCCGTAATTAGATCCTGCAGCACCAGTTGTATTTCTTAAATGAAAACCACCGACTACATCTAAATTTGTTGTTGGAGCTGTTGTGCCGATACCAACATTCCCGTTGTGCTCAATGCGCATTCGTTCAATTGATTGAGAAACACTATTTTGCGGTACTGTTCTAAAAAACATTCCACCACCATTATTTGTAGTTGTTTGAGCTCCAACTGCATATCCAACAATGTCAGTACCATTTAAAGGGTAGTTCGTACCATTTCCTGCGCTAAATAAAATACGTCCAACATAATCACCATTTGCAAGCGCTGTGTTTACAGCTGGATCGGAACTTGCTGATTTTTGTAATATTAGATTTGATGATGCTAAAGAAGATGATGCTCTTCTAATTAAAGCCCCAACACCTGTTGTTGCAATCTCCAAAGAAGTAGAGGGATTATTCGTACCGATACCTACATTTCCACTTCTCCAAATATTAGCTGTTTTATTACCACCAGCATCAGATGTTGAACCAGTTAAATAAAAAGGAGTTGATGAAGGTGCTACATAAGAAACATAAGCAGAACCATCCCAAACCCACAAACTAGAATTCGTAGAACTTACATAAATATAACCAGAATTTTGGGTCGTATTTGGTGTAAAAGTTGGTGAACCTGAATTGGGATCATTTGTATTGAAACTAATTGTTGCTGAAGGTTGTGAATTAATAAATCTCACCCATTTCACACCATCATAATAATAATAGCCGGGAGTGACATTATTGGGAGAAGTACCTGCGGTTGCAGTATTGTAAATCATTAATCCAGTAGCTGGTGTTGCAATTGTGGTAACATCCGTTGCACTAGCCAAGGCAATGCGGGGAGCTAAAAACCCTTTATTGGATGCTGTTACATCTAATTGTGCAGACGCATCGGGTGAATTTGTACCCACTCCCAACTGTGCAAAAACAGTTGCTTGACAAGCTAGTAACGATAAAATAAAAACTATTTTTTTCATCTTGTGTGTTTTACATTATTATTTATTGACAGAAACTTTATGAATATATGATTCAGTTCCTATGATTAAGTGTACGAAATAAATTCCAGTTGCAACCTCTGTTAAAGATAATGGAAATAAATTTGAGCCACTTGTTAAAGCAACACTTTTATTTTCAACCAACTTCCCATCAGCCATGTATACGCCAATTTGGGCATCTTTTTGAATGGTTGAATGAATTGCTACATTAAATTGACCATTGTTTGGATTTGGATACAAATCAAAACTAAAGTCATTGTTAACTATACAATTGGAAGCAATGATTTTTTCAAGTGATACATTACCATCCAAATCGTATTGTTTCAACCTGTAATAAACAAGCGAAGCATTTCTCGTTGAGTCGTTATACGTGTACGCGTGTTGAATGAACGTGGTTCCGTTTGCTTGTTGTTGATTGATTTGTTGCCAAGCAAAACCATCCAAACTACTTTCTACTGTAAAATAATCAGCATTAATTTCTGATTCCGTAATCCATTTCAACCCAACATATTCATCTTCACAAGTAGCAGTAAAGCTTACTAATTCAACAGGAAGTGGATTTACTACAGGGCTAGTTATTGCAAATTGAGAAAAAGTAGTCAAACCTGAACGCTGCACTAGCGGATTATCAACAGATCCAGACCCTGGAATATGAGTCCCTTGAATGGTCCAAGCGGACAATTCGTTTGCTCTTTTTGCTAAGCGTAATTGCGTCACATCTGTCACACCTTGAATTGAATCTGTTTGAGCAGCAATTGTATATATACCACCCGATAAACCATTGGTGATTTCGTGTTGCCAAATATTCATTTCAGATAATTGAGGAAGTGCAACAGCACCATCTGTTAGGTTGACAAACACATTATTGGGTGCAGAAATGATATGCTTTGACGTTAAATTTCCACCTGTTGTTGGTGCAGTGGTGAATTTGATGGTTGAAGGAGCGTAATAATAAGTTCCAGCAGCAATAGCATCACCTCCAAAAGGAAATAATGCTGATTCTTCCGTTGAATTGGTTGTTGCTCCAAACCATCTTCTAATGTTACCATTAACATGTCCACTATTTCGGAAAATTTTACCGGTATTTGTAACAGATTCTCCAATAATTAAATTGTTTAAACCTGTTTTAATAATACCGTCCAAATTAAGTGAATCAATAACTTGTACAATATTAACACCACTTGCAAAAGAAACAGCTGACCCACTTGTTACGTCTAAGCGTTTTGTTGTAAATGTTCCTGAAATTGTTTTTTGAGCAGCATTTGTAATTGTAGTTCTTCCAATATTTTCAATTGAATCGTTTGTTACAGCAATGTTTCCTTTAAATAAGGCACGAGTAGTCGTGTAAGAAACAAAATCATTACCGTTTGAAATTGTTACATCTCCATGAAAAGAAACGACACCATTTACTGATAAGATTGAACCAGATGTGTTAAAAATCTGACCTTGACCATAAGAAAAAGAGAACAACATTATGTTCACTAAAACTATCAAAAATACTGTTTTCAATTTTTCTAATCGACTCAATTTCATCAATTTTATTTAATTATTTTTTGCAAAAGTCTGACGATTACACGGATTAAAAAAAGATTGCATTATACATTAAAATGTGTATAGTGTCATTTTTAAACTTTTTTCACAATTGCGAATCAATTCAAACTTGGTGTCAAATTTACAAATAAAAATTACATTACGTATATATACGTATGAAAATATTTTTTTTACGTATATTTTTTTCATGAAAATAAATCGTGAAAAAGTTACATTTTCAATAATATCTTTACATTCGTAAAAAAAAGAAATGAAAAAAATACTACTACAATTAATTTGCTTGCCACTATTATTGTTGCTTTCATGTAAGCATTCAACTACTGTAACTGGAACCAAAATCAAGTTTGATAAATGTGATGGGACAGCAGGCTACCAATGGAGTTCACTAAAAAAAGAATGCATTCGCGTTTTTGAGCAACCCATACAATTAAAATCAGTAGCAAAAGAACCGATGGAAACCATTTGTGCTGTTATTTTTAATGAAGCGAATGATCAAGCAGAGGTATTTGCAGCCTCAATAGTTATTCTAGCTAAAATATCGGTTGACAATTTTGAAGGAATAGTTGCATCCACAACATACAATTTGAAGAAAAATAATGGTCGTTGGCAATTATTGGTAGATGGAAATGTAACTTTTTCAGAATAATTATTGGCTTTAAACAATTATCCTATGAACCGAGTAGTTGTCATTCATGAAAATACCGAAACAACGAATCAACTTGAAATGAAGATCAATAGCTTTTCAAATTATATGTGCACAGCAACTTTTGAAAATCTTGTTTCAATATTGACAGAAAACATTTTTTGTGATTTTATAATTTGTAATGTTGTGGTTGACGAATTAATTATTATTGAAAAAATAATGAAAAAACTTCCGAAAGTGAATATCATTTTATTCACAGAAAAATTAAAAACGAACATTATTTTTAAAGCACTACAGATTGGGGTTGTTGGTATTGTTGATCGAATAAATCATGATTTAGATTTAAACGATGTTTTTAATGCAATTGATCGAGAAGGTGCCTATTTATCTCCAAAAATTGCACGAACAATTATAGGTTTCTTTCAATCGGGGCAACAAGCGAGTGTTTACTTTACAAATAGAGAATCTGATATTGTTGCTGGAATTTTGGATGGCTTGCCCTATAAATTGATTGCAGACAAACACGAGATTTCTATCAATACCGTTCGGATGAACATTAAAAACATTTACAAGAAATTAAACATCAACTCGAAATCAGAATTGTTTATTAAAATGGGCTACACCAATTACATTGATTGATTTTAGTAGACCTTTTTCTTTAGCCAGAAAGCTAATCGCACCATTAAGATTAACGCTGGAACTTCAACCAACGGACCAATAACTCCTGCGAATGCTTGACCAGAATTGATGCCAAAAACACCAATTGCAACTGCGATTGCAAGTTCAAAATTATTGCCCGAAGCAGTAAATGAAAGCGCTGCGTTTTCGGCATAGGTTGCTCCCGCCCTTTTTGCGACAAAAAACATGAGCGTAAACATGATGGCAAAAAAGATGACCAAAGGCAGTGCAACCCGAAGTACGTCCATGGGTATGGACACAATCAATGCTCCTTTTAAACTGAACATGACAATGATTGTAAACAACAAGGAAATGAGTGTGATTGGCGAAATGAATGGAATATATGTTTTCAGGAACCATGCTTCGCCTTTAGCTTTGATCAATACATATCGACTAGTTACAGCTGCAATAAAAGGTATTCCAAGATAGATACCGACGGTTTTGGCAATTTCAAGAATTGTAATGTCTATTTTCAAGGCATTTATTCCAAATAAAGGCAACATTATTTCTAAATAAAAATAGGCATATAGGCTAAAGAAAAACACTTGTAACAAACTATTGATCCCAACTAAACCTGCGACTAATTCACGATTTCCATTCGCTAATTCGTTCCAAACAATGACCATTGCAATACAAGGTGCCAGACCAATAATAATCAAACCTGTCATGTAATCCGGGTAATCTTTCAAGAACAGCACAGCCAATGAAAACATTAAAAACGGGCCGATAATCCACGTAATGAAAAAGGAAACCGCCATTAATTTCGGTTTTGCTAAAACCATTGGAATCTTTGAAAACTGCACTTTTGTTAAAGGTGGATACATCATTAAGATCAAACCAATTGCTAGCGGTACATTCGTTGTCCCATTGGAAAATGAATTGATAAATTCGTCTGCTGATGGTATGTAGTAACCAATACTAATTCCGATTCCCATTGCTAGGAAAATCCAAAGTGTTAAAAACCGGTCTAGGAAACCTAATTTTTTGCGCGTTGTTTCTGGTATTTCAGTTGTTGTCGACATCACGTAACGTTTTTAAAGTGTTATTTTATTGATTAACTTTTTGTTGTTGGTGCACCAGTGAAAAGAGATACAAACATTCGGTTGCAATTTGTAGGGAACGTTCTTTGTATTTTTCGGCTTGCTGTGGTGTACCGTCGGCTACTTTTGGATCTTCATAGGTTGTTCCAATGCGCAATTCCACTCCAGGAATGAAGGGACAATTTTCATCGGCATCCGAGCAGGTCATGATAGCTGCAAAATTAGCTTTTGGGTTTGATGCATGATCTACAACTTTTGAAAAGCAGTTTGTAAAAAGCTTGTCCCCAAATATCACCTTGTACACAGCATTCTCCTCGTTCGAATCTGGCGTGATTTCAAATCCTACACTTTGTAATGCAGCAATGGCATTTTTATTGAACGCCGTTGCTTCTGTTCCTCCAGAAAAAGTGTGCACATTGGCACAGCCATAATGAGCAGCTGCTACTGCGGCCCACACTTGTCCAAAGTGGCTTCTGCGCGAATTGTGTGTACACACATACACCAAGTTTACCGGTTCTTCTTGACGCATTTTCAACACAATGTAATCTGCTAATTGTGCGAGTAGTTGTTTCCTTTCAGCTGGAATACTATCGTAATTTTTCGATAAATTGCTGCAAAGCACTGCGATTTCTTCAAACATTTTCTCGGTATTAACTACAACATCCACTACCTGGTTCACAGCTATTATTGGTCGTTTGCGCGCCTAAACTAGCTAATTTAATTGGTTGTTTGGACGCTGGTATTCCACATGCATCTTCTGCTAAACAAGCTGTTAAGGTTGGTGTTAATCGGAAATGCGTCCCTGTGAATGTTAAACCATATTTTCCTATTGTATCGCTTTGGTATTCTACTTCGACATCCCAATTGCCTAAACCCAAGGTCTTTTCTGCTAAAGAAATAATCGCTTTTAGTTTTGATGCATCTAAGCGGTGATCATTATCTTCTGCCACCCACAACTGAAAGTTCACTTTCTTTTCCAAACGCACCGTTCCACCACAATCGATGAAATGACGAGCCACCTCACCTACTTCGGTTACATGAAAATGTTCGGGAACTAAGGTTCCATTTGGTAATTGAAAACGCACATTTGTCAAGGTTTCCAATGCTTCTTTTACTTCATTTAATTTCATCTTCTTAGTTTTTATGAACAACATTTATTGGCAATCTGCTCGTTCCAGCCTTCAAATAAATTGATGACTAACTGAACAACCGCTGGATTAATACAATAACAAATCGATTTACCCGAAACTGTTCCTTGGATTAAACCAACTGCTTTTAATTCTTTTAAATGCTGGGAAATTGTTGGTTGAGCGAGTGGGATTTCATCTACGATATCTCCACAAACACACGATTCTTGTTTGATTAAATACGTGATAATTGCCAGACGAGCTGGATTACCCAACGCTTTGAATAAGTTGGCAAGCATGTTTTGTTCGTCTGTAAAGACCGCTGATTTAGTAATCCCCATTTTTTTATATTTATATATTGCAATATTACGATAATAAAATTAGATTACAAGATTTCAAGATTCGAAGATTGGAAGATTGGAAGATTGGAAGATTTAAGATTGGAAGATTGGAAGATTGGAAGATTGGAAGATTGGAAGATTTGAAGATTGGAAGATTACAAGATTGAAGATTGAAGATTACAAGATTGAAGATTGAAGATTACAAGATTGAAGATTACAAGATTGAAGATTACAAGATTGAAGATTGAAGATTTATGTGACATTTGATTGATTTATTGATAAAATAAATTAGATTTGCTCGATATGAATGCATTCAACATGATTTCTACAATTCGATTAAGAACTCATTTATTAGTCGTACTTATACTTATCGCTTCGTCAAGTTTTGGACAAACAACTGATAATGATTTTTCAACTTGGTACTGGATACAAGCAAAATACAAAGTCAACAAGCGCCTCAATTTAAATTTTCAATTTCAATCGCGCCTCAATCATAATTCTACTGATTTTGATAAAAGCAATTTGTTTTTTTCTGGAGAATACAAACTAAACAAAACTTTCTCAGCTGAAATTCTCACACAATACACCACCAATTATTCTGACAATCAGTACACTTTATATGGCGGAATAACGTATCGCCATGATTTTAAATTTGTACAATTTTATTACAGAACATCTATTCAAAGCAAACGCGATCATTTTACTTCTGATTTCAATTATGACAATCCCTACAGTGAATGGCGCAATCGCATACGATTTAGTTTTCCTCTTAAAAAAGATTGGCTTTTGTCGTTATCAACAGAACCTTATTTGAACATTCAACGTTATACTCCCTTCTATTTTTCAAGAATCAGAAATATTGTTCAAGTAAGCTATGACTTAAATGATTTTCAAAACATTGCTGTTTTCTACTTAGTCGAACCAACTCTCAATAAAGCCTATTCAACAAGTAACAATTTTGTTTTAGGTATCACATATCAATTCCAAATACCTCAAAAGAAAAAAGAATTTAAACATTTCTTTGATTACAAGAAAAAAGATAAAGACAAGAAAAAAGAAGCGAAAGAAAATTATCAGTTTTTATAGATTGGAAGATTGGAAGATTCGAAGATTACAAGATTGGAAGATTGAAGATTGGAAGATTGGAAGATTGGAAGATTGGAAGATTGGAAGATTGGAAGATTGAAGATTCGAAGATTTGAAGATTTGAAGATTGGAAGATTGGAAGATTGGAAGATTGGAAGATTGAAGATTGGAATCCCGAAGCGTGGGGATGGAAGATTGAAACCGAAGCG
>ERZ650308.357-NODE-357-length-24357-cov-5.749897_pt1 | contig 24357 bp, 16 predicted proteins | sample MGYA00376244_ERZ650308 | MGnify/ENA primary metagenome ERZ650308 (study PRJEB26733, sample SAMN07839295) | wastewater metagenome | biome: small river; feature: stream; material: water | place: USA: North Carolina | collected 2016-04-26 ... | reverse complement strand
AGCGCGAAGAGGCACGTCTAGGCCTACAGAAGCTTCCACGCAACGCATCTCCAGTTCGCGTTCGCAACCGCGATGCAATCGATGGCCGCCCACGTGGTGTTTTGGCTAAGTTCGGTGTATCTCGTGTTCGCTTCCGCGACATGGCTCACAAGGGTGAGTTGCCAGGTATCACCAAGTCTTCTTGGTAATCCAAACAAAGCATTGAAAAACCCCGGTCTTTGACCGGGGTTTTCGCTTATAAAAAATTTTGGTTACCCAGCTCAAGCTTCTCTTCACCAGTGGCGGCTTCAGCCAGCGAGTCTCGGCACAGCCTCGCCCTCGCTAGGGCTTCGCGTGTTCGCTTCCGCGACATGGCTCACAAGGGCGAGTTGCCAGGTATCACCAAGTCAAGCTGGTAAAAACCCCGTAAATTCAAGGGTTTTGAACCCCGATGAATTACAAGATTCGCTAAAAACCCCCTGAAAATCAGGGGGTTTTTGCTTTGCCCGAAGGTCCATCGGGCTGAAATCCGCGTCAAATCAAGGGAAAAGCCAAAAACCCGCTTGGCAACACGCCGAGCGGGGTGAATGACAAGTTTTTACTAGGCGATAGCGTGATTCCTGACAGTACGTCACACGTCTAAATGTCCAGGAGGACCAAATGTCTCTAAACAAGAGCGAACTAGTAGCAGCAATCGCTGCAGACACCGGCGAGTCTCAGGCAGCGGTCAACCGCGTTGTTGACTCATTCTTCGAGATCATCTCAAAGACAATCGTTAAGGGTGGCAAAGTTACCATCCCTGGTTGGTTGTCAGTAGAGAAGGGTCACCGTGCTGCACGTCAGGGCCGTAACCCACAGACTGGTGAAACCATCCAGATCAAGGCAGCTAACACCGTTAAGGTTTCAGCTGGTTCAAAGCTAAAGGCTGCAGTTAAGTAAGTCTTAGTAAAAGAATTCGAGAAGGCGTCCACGAAAGTGGGCGCCTTTTCTTTTTAACTAATCCACACACCGATTAGACGCACGCAACTTTGTGCCTAGGCTTAAGTAATGACCCAAACCCTCATCCAAACTAAGCGTGCAACTGGCGCGTTTGCGTTGGGGTTGGGCGCAGGAGTTATCGCGCTTATTGCGGGCCTACTAATTGGTGGTGGAGCAGCGGCAACGGCACTTGCCGACGCGGGTGAATTTGTTCGCCTGATGCAACCTATTGCAAAAGTAATTCTCAACTTCTCAATGGCCGTCTCTGTTGGTTCCCTGATACTCGCAGCATTTGCATTGCCAGAGAAATCCAATCTGCTTGGTAAAGCACTAGACCTCGCTGCGGGTGCAGCCGTAGTTTGGGCGCTTTCCGGGGCGCTGAATTTTTTGCTCACCTACCTGTTGATTTCCGGCAGTTCAATAAGCACCGATGCAACCTTCGGCGAAAGCCTTTGGTTATTCGCAACCTCGATTGAACTTGGCAGATCACTCGCGCTAAATGCTGCTGCCGCGATAGCGGTATCGGTGTTGGCAATTTCCTTTAGATCACTAACCGCAACGGCCTTACTTGCAGCCCTTGGTTTAGCGGCGTTAGTGCCATTGGCGTTGATTGGCCACGCTGCCGGAACTGCGAATCACTCGCTGGCCGTGAATGCAATTGGCGTGCACCTGGTTGCGGTGGTCATCTGGGTTGGTGGCTTGGTTGCGCTTTTCACGCTGCGCGGAAACTCTGCTGAAGAAGCCAGCACGTTGACGAAGCGCTACAGCTCTCTTGCACTGTTGGCCTTTGGGCTCGTGACCATCTCGGGAATCTCCTCGGCAATTATCCGCATCGACTCTTTCGACAAGATTTTTAGCAGCTACGGGCTGTTGGTTCTGCTCAAGGCTGCAGCACTGGTGTTGCTTGGGGTTCTTGGGGCAGTTTATAGAACTCGACTTATTGCGAAACTCGCAGCCAGTGCGCCCGCAGTCAAAAACTTCTTTGGCCTGGTGCTGGTTGAGTTTGCTATCATGGGCACCGCAATGGGCTTAGCCACAGCGCTTGGTAAAACACCAACCCCCGCTGGGGCTGAGTGGGTAAGTGACGTCACTCCGGCGCAACTGTTGACCGGTGAACCATTGCCACCAGAACTAACCGCTGCAAGCTTCTTCTCTGAGTGGCGCTTTGATTTAGTTTGGGCAATAGTCAGTTTCGGTGCAATTGCCGCTTACCTGATTGGCGTTCGCAAGCTGGCCAAGCGCGGAGACAAGTGGCCGTGGGCACGCACCGCATCTTGGGTTGTTGGAATGCTCGTGCTGTTCTACACAACATCGGGCGCTTTGAATGCCTATCAGGAATACCTTTTCAGCATTCACATGATAGGCCACATGATCTTGGCCATGCTGATTCCGGTTTTGTTGGTACCAGGTGCGCCGGTGACTTTGTTGATGCGCGCCGTTGATAAGCGCCACGATGATTCGCGCGGAATTCGCGAGTGGGTGCTTTGGGCAGTGCACACCAAGTACGCACGTTTTGTTGCCAACCCGATAGTTGCCGCGGTGCTATTTGCCAGCAGCCTGGTTACCTTTTACTACACACCACTTTTTTCTTGGGCCACCAGCGAGCACATCGGTCACATGTGGATGGTCTTGCACTTTTTGATTACCGGATATCTTTTCGCGCAGGCGCTCATCGGTATTGATCCGGGTCCGGTTCGTTTGCCATACGCCGCTCGTTTGCTACTGCTGATTGCCACCATGGCGTTCCATGCATTCTTTGGGTTGAGCCTGATGAGCGGTAGCGGGTTACTGCTAGCCGATTGGTATGGCGCGATGGGCCGAACCTGGGGCGAGGCACCGATTGATGATCAGCACACCGGAGGTGCGATTGCTTGGGGCATCGGGGAGATTCCTACCGCACTGCTCACCATCATTGTTTCTGTGCAGTGGTTCAAATCTGATTCACGCGACGCTAAGCGACTTGACCGAGCAAGTGACCGCACCGGAAACAAAGACGTTGAAGATTACAACGAGATGTTGGCCAAACTGGCGGCGCGTGACGCGCGAGCGGCAAACCGTGATGGTGGTCGCAACTAGTGGAAATCATTGAACTTTCAAACGAGCAACAGAATCTTTTTGACTACATCGAAAATTCTGAAAACAATATTTTCGTAACCGGCCGTGCCGGTACCGGAAAATCGACGCTGCTCACCTTCTTTATTGAAAACACCGAGAAGCGGGTTGCGGTCTGCGCTCCAACCGGTGTAGCCGCTCTAAACGTTGGTGGCCAGACCATCCACTCGCTCTTTGGCTTTCCATTTGGTTTGTTGGCCAACGAGGACCTTGGTCGCCACATGCACCGTAGAACGCGCGAAGTGTTGAAAACACTAGATGTACTGGTGATTGATGAAATCTCCATGGTCAACGCCGACATGATGGATGCAATCTCGCGGGCCATGGGCATCGCCCGTGGTAAGCGCAAGATTCCATTTGGTGGCGCGCAGGTTGTCATGTTTGGTGACCCGTACCAACTGGCACCGGTGCCAGGCAACCACGAAGAGCGTGCCTACATGGCCGAGAATTACCAAAGCTCTTGGTTCTTTGATGCTCACGTTTGGCGAGAGGACACTCTCGAACGCTACGAACTGAATGAGATCTTCCGACAGCACGACGAACACTTCAAAGAGATCTTGAACGCGATCCGCGATGGTTCTTGCACCCAGGAAATGCTGGACTACCTAAACCAATGCGGTAACCGGTTTCCACAAAACGAAGAAGTGATTCGCCTTGCGACCGTGAACGAATCGGTCAATGCAGTAAACCGAACCCGAATGGATAAGCTGCAGACCGAGTCCAAGAAATTCGATGCGATTTTCAGTGCTGCCGACCAGGCCGCCTTCGGGCGCAACCTTCCTGCCGATCCGGTTCTTGAGCTCAAGGTTGGCGCACAGGTCATGTTCATCAAGAACGACGACGGCGGCAAGAAGGCGAGTGACGGATCATCGGTTCGTCGCTGGGTAAATGGCACCATCGGCCGAGTTGTCGAAATGCCCAAATCCGGTGGCGTCAAGGTTGAAGTCGACGGCGAAATTTTTGATGTGGGCCGCTCTACCTGGGAAAAGGTTCGCTACGAAATCGAAGAAGAATTCGATGAGGCCACAGGCAAGGTGAAAGAAATCCTGGTTGCCGTGCCACTAGCTGAATTTCAGCAGATTCCGTTGCGCCTGGCTTGGGCCGTGACCATTCATAAGTCTCAGGGCCAGACCTATGACGAGGTGGTCATTGACATGGGCCGCGGCGCATTCAGCCCGGGCCAGACTTACGTTGCGCTATCTCGCGTGCGCTCACTTGAGGGCTTGTATCTAACCCGTGCAATTCGAATGGGTGACATCATGGTTGACCCCGATGTACTGCGCTTTATGGGTGGCCATCGCCAAGCACCTATTGAAAAGCTGTTCTAGGCTGAAGCCATGAATGCTCGTCAGGAAATTACCGGCTATCACGAGGTGCGAGCCGCTGCCCGCGACTACGAAAATTTTTCGAGTGACCTGCAGGGAGATCGCGATGTTAGAAACTACCGCCAGCTTCCTCTTGAGGTAGACCCACCAAGGCACCAACTTATTCGTCGCGCAATTCAGCCACTCTTTTTGCCAAAGACTATTGAGGCGCACGTTCCTGAGTTTGCCGCCCTCGCGAAGCAAATCATCAAAGATACAAATGCGCGATTGGATTCGGGAGAAACGGTTGAAGTCGGTGACGAGCTTGCGCTGCCCTACGTGGTTCGCTGCCTAACAATTATTTACAACCGCCCGCAAGACTATGAAGAGTGGTTGAGTTGGGGTCCTGATGTTTGGACCGCCGAATCTCACGGCACCGATGAAGAAGCCCGCGCGGCACATCGAGAAAGAAATTTCGATGCGCACACCTCTAGGTCTGGAGCCAAGCTTCAGGCATATCTTGATCGAGTATTTGATGAAGCAATTGCCGAACCAAAAGAAGATCTTTGGGGATTCATTTCCAAACTCGAATTCGATGGCGTGCCAATCACACGCGTGGAGATGCAGGGTGCAGCCAACGTAATGCTTGCAGGCGGCCGCGACACAGTTGTGAAATTAATCACCGGTTTGATTTGGCACTTGATTAACTCACAAAAGGATCGCGAGTTTCTAAACGCAACTCCTGATGCACGAAACGGCGCCATCGATGAGATGTTGCGGTTTCTGACACCGCTCTCAAAAATGGAACGAGTTCCTAAAGAGTATGTTTCAATTCCAGATGCAGAACGCGACCCAAGCAAGTACGTGCTGTTGAGTTTTGTTTCTGCAAACTACGACAAATCCGTGTGGGAAAACCCAGAAGAGATTGATCTGCAGCGCAAGAAGCAACCGCACATGGCTTTTGGTTTTGGTCCGCACACCTGCATGGGAATGGGAATCACCGAACACGAGACACGAACTCTGCTAAACGAATTGTTGGCCGAATGGCCGGATTGGAAGTTTGCGAGCCAACCAGAGATTTACTGGGTCGAAGAAGCTGACTACAAATACATCGACCGTTTCAAGGCGCTAAGAATTACGCGCTAAATTCTTTTGAATTTTCAGTTCTCGCATTGCCAAAAAGAAGGGGAACGTCGCAGCCATAGCGGTGACTCCCGAAAGCAATAGGTAAAGCCAAACTCGCTTCATGCCTAGCCTCTTGGCTTCGAATATCATGAACGCAGACCCGGCGATGGCCACTATCGTCAGATCCATCGAGAGCACCAGGTCAACCTCGCTCCCAAACCAAGCCGCAAGGTAATCCTGAGCCTTCATCACGGCTATGCCGTTGTAGTACCAGGCGGTTACAAACCCGATGACAGACAGGGTAATAAAGAAGCCAGCTCGTTTATTTCTCATGCCCCAATCATGCTCCTTTAGATGCGGGTATTCTTGAGCCATGCTTATGTCAGACCGCGATATCCGCGCATCCATCGAGGCCGGCCAGATTGGCCTTGAGCCACTGGACATGGACCTGCTTCAGCCATCATCTTTCGATGTTCGCATTGACCGTTTCTTTAGACTTTTTGACAATCACAAGTACGCCTACATCGACCCAGCCGAGGATCAGTCGGAACTAACTCGCTTCATTGAGTGCGCGCCCGATGAGCCTTTCATCCTGCACCCTGGTGAGTTCGTGCTTGGTTCAACCTACGAGTTTGTAAAGCTACCAGACAATATCGCTGCGCGCCTTGAGGGCAAGAGCTCGCTTGGCCGCCTTGGTTTGGTAACTCACTCAACTGCCGGTTTCGTTGACCCGGGTTTCAACGGGCACGTAACTCTAGAGCTTTCAAATATGGCGACTCTGCCAATCAAGCTGTGGCCGGGCATGAAGATAGGCCAGCTGTGTTTCTTCCAGCTTTCATCACCATCAGAGACACCATACGGTTCAGAGAAATATCTAAACCGATACCAGGGTCAGCGCGGACCAACCGCGTCTCGTTCGTTCATGAACTTTCACCGCACCGATGTAGGTAATGCTCCGTTAGAGCAGTAGTTTTAGAAAGTCTCCGCGACCTTTGGCTTTGGGTCAATTCGAAGCAACAGGATTAGCCCAACGAGCAGAATCAGCATCAAGCCCCAGATTCCCCAAACGGTGTTGTTCTTTGCGACGCCAAACACAAACGATAGTGAGATGCTCGCGCTCCACATCAAACCTGACAAGAAACTAACAGCACGACCGGTTAGCTGGTACATGCCAAACACTTCACCTTCGCGACCAGCCGGTGCGAAACGTGAAACAAAAGTTCTTGAGGATGACTGGGCAGGACCAACGAACAAGCAAAGAATCAATCCGCCAATCCAGTAGGTGATTTGACCTTGGTCGGCGAAAACAAATACACCAGTGCCGGCAACAATCAAACCAATCAATGACGCAATGATTATTGTGCGCGAACCAAGAATGTCATCAAGGCGACCACCAACTGCAGCACCGATTCCCGCAACCAAGTTCCCGGCAATACCGAAGAAAATAATTGAAGTCTGATCAAAACCAAATGCCAACGTTCCGAGTACTGCACCAAAGGTAAATACTCCAGCAAGACCATCTCGGTAGATCGCAGACGAAATCAGAAACTTAAATGTTTGCGGTGCTTGTTTACGAAGCGTGCCAATCTCACGAATGGTTTGCTTATAGGCAGCAACCAAACCTAGCTTTTGGTAACTCGCCTTCCGCTTAGTCTCTGGAACTCGAATCATCATTGGAATAGAGAAGACTGCAATCCAAACCGCCGCGAAGAGAAATACCGAACGAACCGGCAGAGCGTTATCGGTGGAGATGCCAAACCACGGAACATCTGGCAGAACGAAACCTATGAGCGAAACCAACAAGAGAATAATTCCGCCAGCGTAACCAAAGCCCCAGGCGTATCCAGAAATGCGACCAATAGTTTTTGGAGTAGATACCTGTGACAACATCGCGTAGTAATTAATAAACGCAGTTTCTTGCACGAAGCTACCGAGGCCGTAAAGAATCAAACCAAAGATAAAGAACTCAGGCTTTGGTTCAATGAAGAAACTTAGAGCGGTGATGATTACCAATACATATGTATTTAGCATCAACCAAAATTTTCTGCGACCCGCTTCATCTGATCTGCGACCAATAACCGGTGCGGTGAGAGCTAGGACGATACCTGCGATGGTTGTGGCCAGGCCCAGCTGGACATCGGGTTTCTGATCCATGGTTGCAACTGCGCTGGCTAGGTAGACCGGGAATATAAAGGTCTGCATGAGGGTGGGGTAGGGCTGCTGTGCCCAGTCCCATAAGGCCCATGAAAATGTGCCACGGATCTTCTGCCTAGGTGCCTTAGCTTCTTTGCTCATGGGTAAACATTACATTCCCAAGACAAATCTGTGAGTTTGCTCAAAGTTGAGCCAAGCTGACTCAAGTATCTTGACAAGGAGGTTGGGGCATGTGAAACTTGAGTCAAATCGGCTCAAGTTCGAGCCTAATTTGGACAATAAGGCCCCAAAAGGCCCTATAAGAAGGAGAAACACAATGGCACGTGCCGTAGGTATTGACCTAGGAACCACCAACAGCGCAGTTTCTGTGCTCGAGGGTGGAGAACCAACCGTTATCGCTAACGCAGAGGGCTTCCGCACCACTCCATCTATCGTGGCTTTCACCAAGGATGGCGAAGTACTCGTGGGCGAGACCGCAAAGCGCCAGGCCGTAACCAACGTTGACCGCACCATCGCATCGGTAAAGCGCCACATGGGCACGGACTGGACCTTCGCGGTAGACGAGAAGAAGTACACCCCGCAGGAGATCTCGGCACGTATTTTGGCCAAGCTAAAGCGCGACGCAGAGACCTACCTTGGCGAGGCAGTTACTGACGCCGTTATCACTGTTCCGGCCTACTTCAACGACGCTGAGCGTCAGGCAACTAAGGACGCCGGTGAGATCGCGGGTCTAAACGTTCTTCGCATTATCAACGAGCCAACCGCTGCTGCACTTGCATACGGCTTGGACAAGGGTAAGGAAGACGAACTAATTCTTGTATTCGACCTTGGTGGTGGAACATTTGACGTTTCACTTCTTGAAGTTGGAAAAGACGAGGGCTTCTCAACTATTCAGGTTCGCGCAACATCAGGTGACAACCGCCTTGGTGGAGACGACTGGGACCAGCGTGTAGTTGATCACCTGGTTAAGAAGTTCAAGGAAACTTCTGGCGTAGATGTTTCGAAAGACAAGATCGCACTTCAGCGTTTGAAGGAAGCAGCTGAGCAGGCAAAGAAAGAACTTTCACAGTCAATGTCTGCGAACATTCAGCTGCCTTACCTATCTCTAACTGAGAACGGTCCGGCAAACTTGGATGAGACTCTTACTCGTGCACAGTTCGAGCAGATGACAAACGATTTGCTAGAGCGCACTCGCAAGCCATTCAATGACGTAATCGCTGAAGCAGGCGTAAAGGTTTCAGACATTGCACACGTTGTGCTTGTTGGTGGATCAACTCGTATGCCAGCAGTTACCGAATTGGTGAAGCAGCTAACCGGCGGCAAAGAGCCAAACAAGGGTGTTAACCCTGACGAGGTTGTTGCAGTTGGTGCATCGCTTCAGGCTGGTGTGTTGAAGGGTGAGCGCAAAGACGTTCTTCTTATCGACGTGACTCCACTTTCTCTCGGCATCGAGACCATGGGTGGAATCATGACCAAGTTGATCGAGCGCAACACTGCGATTCCGACCAAGCGTTCAGAGACTTTCACCACCGCAGCTGACAACCAGCCTTCGGTTTCCATTCAGGTATTCCAGGGTGAGCGTGAATTCACTCGCGACAACAAGTCACTCGGAAACTTCGAACTAACCGGCATCGCACCTGCACCTCGTGGCGTGCCACAGGTTGAGGTCACCTTCGACATCGACGCAAACGGCATTGTGCACGTAAGTGCGAAAGACAAGGGCACCGGCAAGGAACAGTCGATGACTATCACCGGTGGCTCATCGTTGCCAAAGGAAGACATCGAGCGCATGGTTCGCGAGGCTGAAGAGCACGCGGCAGAAGACAAGAAGCGTCGCGAAGAGCAAGAGACTCGCAACAACGCAGAGCAGCTTGTTTACCAAACCGAGAAGCTAATCAAAGACAACGACGACAAGCTTCCTGAAGATGTGAAGAGCACCGTTCAGGCTGACGTCGACGCTTTGAAGACCGCACTTGCTGGCGAAGACATCGATGCAGTGAAGACTGCATTCGACGCACTCGTTCAGTCGCAGCAGAAGCTCGGCGAAGAGATCTACAAGCAGCAGCCAGAAGAAGGCACTGCCGAAGCTGGTGCGCCAGCTGAGGACGTAGTCGACGCTGAAGTTGTAGATGATGAGGAAACTAAGTAATGAGTGAAGAGAAGCAGTTCGACGGCGACGGCGAATCTTCTGAAATTCATGATGCTTCGCAATTTCTTTCAGAAGACACAGCCGACGCCAACGATGAGTCTCCACTCACCGTAGACGACATCATCAACTCAGTTCCAACCGATCCGGCTGCTGAACTACTTGCAGATTTACAACGTCTTCAGGCGGAGTTTGTGAACTACAAGGCGAGGGTTGAACGCGATCGCGATGTTGCTCGCAACAATGCAATCGCCGAAGTCATCCGTGCTTTCTTGCCTGCGTTAGATGATCTAACTCGCGCAGAGAATCACGGCGACCTAGAAGGCACACCGTTCGCAGCAGTTGTCACCAAGTTGCGCAACGCAGGAGACAAATTTGGTCTCAAGGCGTTTGGCTCGAAGGGCGACAAGTTTGACCCAGAGCTACACAACGCTCTGGTTCAAACCCCAAACAACGAAGTAACCGAAACCGTTGTTGCCGATGTTGTCGAGCCGGGCTTCATGCTCGGTGATCGACTTCTTCGACCAGCAATGGTTGCGGTATTTATTGCAGCCGAGGGTTAAACAACAACATGGCAAATCAGGATTGGTTCGACAAGGATTTCTACAAGATCCTTGGCGTTGCCAAAGACGTGTCTGAGGCAGAACTGAAGAAGGTCTATCGCAAGCTAGCCCGTCAGTTTCACCCAGATTCGAACCCTGGTGACGCAAAGGCAGAGGCGCGCTTCAAAGAGATCAGCGAGGCCTACTCGGTCTTGTCTGATCCAGAGCAGCGTCGCGAATATGACCAGGTTCGAGCAATGGGCGGTGGCGCACGTTTTACCGGCGGCGCTGGCGGCGGCTTTCCTGGAGGGTTTCCGGGCGGTGCCGGCGGAGCAGGCTTCGAAGACGTTTTCTCAAACCTCTTTGGCGGCGGCCGTGGCGGCAACCCTTTTGGTGGCGGCTTTGGCCCTCAGCCGGGTGCAGACCTATCTATGTCGACCACTCTGAACTTCATTGACGGCGTAAAGGGCACCTCTATAAAGGTGAACATCGGCGGCAAAGATGTCTCGGTGAACATTCCAGCAGGCGTCAATGATGGCCAGAAGATTCGTCTTCGCGGCAAAGGTCAGGCATCGCCAAATGGTGGACCAGCTGGCGACTTGATCATCAACTGCACGGTGAAGCCGCATCCGGTATTTAGCCGCGATGGCGACAACATTCGTGTGGTCGTTCCGGTGACCTATGCCGAGGCTGTGTTGGGCGCAACGATTTTGGTGCCGACTCTCGGCGGTGAACCGGTGAAGCTAAAGGTTGCACCGGGCACTCCAAATGGTCGCGTGCTCAGAGTTAAGGGTCGCGGTGTTGCAACTGCAAAACACACCGGCGACTTGTTGGCAACCGTAGAAATTGCGGTGCCAAGTCACGTGAGTGACAAAGCCAAAAAAGCGCTCGAAGAATTCGATGGTTTGTTGCCAGAAGAAGATCCGCGCGCTGAAATTCTGTTGAAGGCCGGGCTCCTCTAAGGAATCGCAATGGAACAGTTCGACGAAAACACACCAATGTTTGCAATCACCGTTGCAGCAGAACTCGCAGTTATGCACCCGCAAACGCTGCGACAGTATGACCGCATGGGTTTGGTTGTTCCGGTTCGCACCGGTGGTCAATCGCGACGTTACACAATGCGCAATGTTGCACAGCTTCGTGAAATTGCGCGACTTAGTGCTGAGGGCATCACGCTCGAAGGCATTCGCAGAATTCTTGAACTTGAAAATGTCAATGCAGAACTAGCGAAGCGCGTGCGCGATCTAGAGCAGGCATTGGCAAACGAATTGATGAACCGACCAGGTGCACGCGTGTTTGCTGCCGGTGATCAAGGTGTCGTGAGTTTGTCTCGCGGCAAGCGCCCAAGCAAATCAACTTCGGTTGTTTTGTGGCGTGCGAAGTAAACCTTCGCGAAAGGAGTAACAAATGAACGAACAGCAAGAACCACAAAAATCTGCACTCGAGCAATTCGGTGTGAACCTCACCGACGTAGCCAAAGCAGGAAAGCTCGACCCGGTTATCGGTCGTGACGCAGAAATTCGACGCGTCTCTCAGGTGCTGAGCCGTCGCACAAAGAACAACCCGGTGCTCATTGGTGAGCCTGGCGTTGGCAAAACCGCCGTGGTCGAAGGCCTGGCCCAGCGCATCGTCGCTGGCGACGTGCCAGAGAGCCTAAAGGGCAAGCAACTAATCAGTCTTGACCTGGCAGCCATGGTTGCCGGAGCAAAGTTTCGCGGTGAGTTCGAAGAGCGTCTAAAAGCCGTTCTTGCCGAGATCAACGCACGCGAGGGTGAGGTCATCACCTTTATCGATGAGCTGCACACTCTCGTCGGTGCCGGCGCGGCAGACGGTTCGATGGATGCATCGAACATGCTCAAGCCGATGTTGGCTCGTGGCGAGCTTCGCCTAATTGGTGCAACCACGCTCGATGAATATCGTGAACGCATCGAACGCGACCCAGCTCTAGAGCGTCGCTTTCAGCAGGTATTTGTTGGCGAGCCATCTGTTGTCGATACCATTGCAATTTTGCGTGGACTAAAAGAACGTTATGAAGCGCACCACAAGGTTGCGATTGCAGACAACGCGCTTGTTGCTGCTGCGACACTTTCGAATCGATACATCACTGGTCGTCAGTTGCCAGACAAGGCCATTGACCTAATCGACGAAGCGGCATCGCGTCTTCGCATGGAGATCGATAGCGCGCCGGTTGAGATTGACGAGCTTCGTCGTTCGGTTGATCGTTTGAAACTCGAAGAGCTTGCACTCGCAAAAGAAAAAGATGCAGCTTCAAAAGAGCGTCTTGAAAAACTTCGTGACGAACTTTCAACCAAGAGCGAAGAACTAAAAGTTTTGTCTGCACGATGGGAAACCGAACGTGCCGAGCTAAACAAGATTGGTGATTTGAAAACCAAACTTGACTCACTTCGCATCGAGGCCGAGCGCGCGCAACGTGAAGGCAACCTCGAAAAAGCATCGAAGCTTCTCTATGCAGAAATTCCTGCGCTCGAAAAGCAACTTGCAGTTGCCGAACAAAGCGAAGCGAATGACGCAGATCGCATGGTTAATGACCAAGTTGGCGAAGACGACATCGCTGCGGTGGTTAGCGCATGGACTGGAATTCCTACCGGACGCCTACTTGCCGGTGAGTCTCAGAAACTGCTCAACCTCGAAAACGAATTGGGCAAGCGTCTGATCGGTCAGAAGCGCGCCGTCAAGGCTGTTAGCGATGCGGTTCGCCGCACCAAGGCAGGCATCAGTGACCCGAACCGCCCAACTGGTTCGTTCTTGTTCCTTGGGCCAACCGGCGTTGGCAAGACCGAGCTGGCCAAGAGCCTTGCCGACTTCTTGTTCAACGACGACAAGGCCATGGTCCGCATCGACATGAGCGAGTATGGCGAGAAGCACAGCGTCAGCCGCTTGCTCGGCGCCCCTCCGGGCTACATCGGCTATGAAGAGGGTGGCCAGCTAACCGAGGCCGTTCGCCGTCGCCCATATTCGGTGGTGCTGCTCGACGAGGTTGAGAAGGCTCACCCAGAGGTCTTCGACGTGCTGCTTCAGGTTCTCGATGACGGTCGCCTAACCGACGGCCAAGGTCGAACCGTTGATTTCAGAAACGTGATCTTGATCATGACCTCGAACCTCGGTTCGCAGTTGTTGATTGACCCAGAGTTCACCGACGAAGAGCGTCGCGACGGCGTTATGCACATCGTGCGCGGCCACTTCAAGCCAGAGTTCTTGAACCGCCTCGACGACATCGTTATCTTCAGCGCACTAGACAGAAGTGAGCTCGGACAGATTGTTGAACTCAACATTGATCGCCTAAGCGAACGTTTGGCCGAGCGCCGCCTGCAATTGGCAGTCACTCCGGCAGCGCGAGCCTGGTTGGCAGACCACGGATTCGATCCGGTTTATGGAGCCCGCCCGCTTCGTCGTCTAATGCAGCAGCAGATCGATGACCAGTTGGCGAACCTATTGCTCGCGGGAGCCATCCATGATGGATCACTGGTTCGAGTCGATGTGGCTGCCGATGGTGTGCAACTGATTGTTGAGCCTGGCGAAGACACCCTGAGCGCATAAGGCTGCTAGAAAAGCGGGCCATTTGGCTAAACTTTTCGCATGTCTGAAAACAACTCAAACCGTTCATATGGTCAAGGCGCACAGGGTGAACCTGATGCACCAAAAGCTCTCAAGGTAAGCCTGCGCAAGCGACTTCGCTACAACTTCGACAACTCGTTGTCTAAGGCCGGCGCATTCGTTGGTTATGTCTTCATCGCAATCGTCATTTTGGCGTTCGTGATGACCACACTTACCGCATTCGTCGCTGGCATCAAGGTGCTTAGCGACCCGCTGCCAGCTGAGAGCTACTTCATTCAGTATTGGGCTGCATTCACCAAGATTCTTGGCACCGGCAGCACCGATGCCTGGGGCACTCAGATCATCAACTTCATCTACTGGGGAATCGGCGTTGCCATCAGCGGTGCTGTTATCGGTTTCATCTCTGCCGCAATCACTCGTGCAGTTGCACGTTTGAAGGCTGGCAAGAGCGCAGTTATCGAATCAGACCACACTCTTATTCTCGGATGGTCAAACCGCGTGTTCCCAATCTTGAAGGAACTTGCAATCGCGGGTGAAAACCAGCGCAAGCCGAAGGTTGTTATCTTCTCGGCAGTTGCTCGCGAAAAGATGGACGCAGAAATTGCAACCCGCGCAGAGAACCTCGGCAAGCTAAAGGTAATCACTCGAACCGGTGACGTTAGCAACCCAGCAGACCTTGCTCGCGCAAACGTTTCAGGCGCAAAGTCGATCATCATTCTTGATGAAGACGAAAGCGGCGACGCAATTGTTGTGTCAACTGTTCTTTCGGTGAAGGCGCTCAACGCCAACCCAAACACCCGCATCATTGCCGAAGTAGATGACCCTCACACCGCAGAAGCACTTCAGACTGCTACTAACGGTCGCGTTATCTCAGTTCGTTCACACGACATCATCGCTCGAGTTACCGCACAGGCATCACGCCAGCCGGGTCTAACCGCAGTTGCGCTTGACCTGCTTGACTTCGATGGCGACGAGATTTACTTCCAGAATGTTCCAGCACTCGCCGGCAAGACTTATGGCGACGCACTGCTTGCATTCAACGAAGCCTCAGTGATTGGTTTGGTTACCGACAAGGGTGAGACCATGATCAACCCGAGCACTAAGACCAAGCTGACTGCAACCACTCAGATCATTGCAATCGCAGAAGATGACGACAAGGTTGTCTACACCGGCGTTCGCGAAGACCTAGCCAACAAGAAGTTCACGGCTGGCAAGGCAATCGTTCGCAAGCCTGAGCACATTTTGGTTATTGGTTGGTCTTCAATGGGTCGCTCAGTCATCACCGAGTTGGCGGCATACCTGCCAAAGGGCTCTTCGGTTCACATCGTCGCCCAGAACAAGTTCGTTGCACCTGCTGAGCTTGCCGACCTTAAGTTCGGTGGCGTGAAGGTTACCTATGCATCAGTCAACGGTGACATCGACGAACTAATCGCTGCAGCATCTGCAAAGAAATACAACGAGGTCATCATTCTCGGATACCGCAACGCGATCAGCGAAGCTGAAGCAGATGCGCAGACCATGCTGACCATGCTTCAGATGAACCAGTTGTTCGAAGCAAAGGGAAACGGCGTTGAGCCAACCCGTTTGGTTGCAGAAATTCTCGACTCACGCAAGGTTGAACTTGCTCGCGTTGCAGCTGCTGACGACCTAGTGGTTAGCGACAACTTGGCTGCATTGATGATCGCTCAGATTTCTGAGAACCCAGGTCTTGCACCAGTGTTCGAAGACCTCTTCGATGCAGACGGCGCCGCAATCAACGTGAAGCCAATCGAGCACTATGCGCCACTAGGCAAAGAAATTGACTTCGCCGAATTGGTTGCAATCGGTCGCGCACACAACGAGTCGGTAATTGGTTACCGCATTCAGGCAGCTGCCGGCGATGACGCATCAACTGGCGTTCGTTTGAACCCAGCGAAGACCACAAAGTTCAAGCCAGCAGCTGGCGACACTTTGGTAGTCATCGGAGACGTCGAATAAAAACTCAGCAACAAACAGCAAAAGCCGCCGATGTGCAAAAAACATTGGCGGCTTTTGCTTCGCCTGCCAAGGCCATCGACCTGCAGTGGTTTTTCAAAACTGGTCCAGGCGAATATGGCGAGGGCGATCAATTCATTGGCGTAACTGTTCCTCAATCGCGCAAAGTAGCCGCACAATTTTCCTCGCTGCCAATTGACGAAATCAAAATCCTTTGCAGTTCACCGATTCACGAACACCGCCATTGTGCACTAATCATTTTGGTGAATCAGTTTCAAAAAGCTCGCGATGAAAAAGTTCGCAAGAAACTCTTTGACACCTGGATGCAGTTGCTTCGTGCGGGTTTCATAAATAACTGGGACCTAGTCGACGTCTCGGGTCACCTAATCGGCGCCTGGCTAGTTGGCCGACCTGACTCACTTGCCTTTCTCGAAAAGCTCGCCCGTTCGAAGAAACTCTGGGAGCGTCGGTCGGCAATCATCTTTACCTTTGCGTTCATGCGTGCCGGAAGTCTCGACGAGTCACTTGAGATTTCTGAACTGCTGATTGACGACGAACACGACCTGATTCACAAGGCGGTCGGTTGGGTCATGCGTGAGGTGGGCAAACGAGACATCGAGGTGCTTCGAGCCTTCTTGCATGCTCATGCGGCAACCATGCCGCGAACCATGCTTCGCTATGCGATTGAGAAAATGGGCGAAACCGAGCGCAAGCGCTGGTTGGCCATGAAGGCCAGCCGCTAGCTAGTCGATGTCGACGACCACAGGAACGTGGTCGCTCGGCCCTTCGCCCTTGCGTTCGTTGCGGTCAATCACAGCGTTGGTCACCCGCTCGGCAAATGGCTCAGAGCCAAGAATGAAGTCGATTCGCATGCCCTCATTGCGAGGGAATCGCAGCTGTTGGTAATCCCAGTAGGTGTAGCCCTCTGGAATTCGCTCACGAACCACATCGCGCAGCCCGATTTGTTCGAACGCCTCAAAAGCCTGGCGCTCGGCAGGGGTCACGTGGGTCTGGCCCGCGAAAAAGTCGATGTCCCAAACATCGGTGTCTAGCGGGGCGATGTTGAAGTCGCCCATGATGGCAAGTGGCTGGTCTGGCTGGTGTTCAACCCATTCGGCAACGTTGCCTGCCAAGCGATCTAGCCATTCGAGCTTGTATAAGTAGTGTGGGTCGTCGATTGCACGACCGTTTGGCACATAGAGACTCCAAAGTCGCACGCCATCGAAGGTTGCGCCAATAGCTCGAGCTTCTTCGGCTAGGTCTTTGCCGAAGCCCGGCATTCCGCTGAAACCGATTTCGACATCCTCGGCTTCGATTCGGCTGGCGAACGCGACGCCGTTCCACTGGTTCAGACCGTGCAGAGTTACTTTGTAGCCGAGCTCTTCGAATGGTGCATAAGGAAACTGATCTGGTTTGCACTTGATCTCTTGCATCGCAAGCACATCCGTGTTTGATCGTTGCAGCCAGTCGGTGACTCGGCCGACTCGAGTTCGAATCGAGTTGACGTTCCAGGTGGCGATGCGCATTTGACCAGATTACCTAAGTCGACGGATGCCTGGCGGCGCATTGGGTTAACCGCAGTTTTGTTCGCTGAAGATGACATTCGGCTGGTTTAATGGCATAACCATGGTCAAAGCAGCGATTTTTCGGGGGATAGCCCGCGACTTGTTAGTCGTTGCGCTAGCTGCGCTCATGGTGGTGGTTGGGTTCGTTCCGGCAAAAGCTGTTGCCCCACTCGGCAACTCAACGTTCTTGGCGCAAACACAGACGCAGAATCTTTCGGGACTTAACGGTGCTGCAACCACTGCATACATGGCGCAAAATGCTCGACTAAATGGACTCGTCTATTTCATAGCAGTGTCGCCTACTGCTGGTGCAGAGCTCTGGGTGACCGACGGCACAGCGGGTGGCACATCAATTGTTAAAGACATTTACCCGGGCACATCTGGCTATACCACCAACCTAATTTCGTCGAATGGCAAGTTGTTTATGCAATCGCAGAGTAACTTGACAGTTGCCAACGGAGGATCGAACTCCACATACGAACCTTACGTCAGCGATGGCACTGCAGCCGGAACAGTTCTGCTAAAAGATGTGAATCCGAATTCATCGAGCTACCCATACATGTTTACTCAGGGGCCGAATGGTCTCACCTATTTCTTGGCTAACGACGGAACTGCTGTAACCACGGGTAACGGCACTACATCTATTGATAGTGGCTATGAACTTTGGGTCACCGATGGTGTTGTTGGCGGCACGGGTACGCACAAAGTTAAAGACATCAGCACGACGACATGGCTAAACACAGCAAACTCAAGCTGGCAAAACATTTACACATCTGACGTCAACTATTTAACCGCGTGCAACGGGTTGATGTTTTTTAGAGCGAATGATGGTTGGAATAACTACGAACTTTGGGTTACCGACGGCACCGAAGCCAACACCCGCATGGTTAAAGATATAAACACCACCACATCGAGCGCCCCTTACGCTTTTTATTCTGCGGCGCTCGGTAGCGTTCAACCGGCAGGCACCCAAGCCAGCCAGACTTCGAATCCGACTAACTTAAAGTGTGCCGGCAACACTCTCTATTTTTCGGCAGACGATGGAACCGGGCCAACGCTTTGGACCTCTGATGGCACAGCGGCCGGAACCGTCAAAATGCGTTCATCAGTTGATGGAAGCATTCCTACGTCACCAACTAACCTCATTGCATTGGGCAATAAGGTAATTTTCTCGGCTACCGCAAACAACTACGGCAGCCCAGCAACAAGCTACGGCGCCGAGCTATGGGTTAGCGACGGCACAACCAACGGCACGGTCATGCTCAAAGACATCAACCCTGCGGGAAACTCCAGCTCGCCGAATTCTTTTGTGATCTATAACGGCAGTGCCTATTTTTCTGCAATTGATTCTCGCGGAGCAGAACTTTGGAAAACAGATGGCACCACAATTGGCACTCTGTTTGTCAAAGACATAAACACGACAGCATCGGGTGCGTCTAGTAGCCCGAATAACTTTTATGTTTTCAATAGCAAGCTCTACTTTGTTGCGAGCGATGGCGTTCTTGGACGAGAACTTTACGTGACATCTGGCACAGGTGTATCGACAGTTCTGGTCAAAGATATTTTCGTTGGTATCAGCGACATGATCGACACCTCAAACGTCACATCTAACCAGCCCTTCTTTGCGTCAACCTCTAATAAATTGTTGTTCGCTGCCAATTCGCCAATCTATGGCCAAGAAATGTGGACCTCGGATGGCACCGACGCGGGCACGCAATTGCTTCTCGACATTAACACCAACCCTGGCTATGCCTACGCGCACGATGCCACCGCCTTCAACGGAAAAATCTATTTCTCAGCGGCTTCTGCATACTTCGGCCAAGAACTCTGGTCAACCGATTTGACCACCGGCAACACGCAAATGGTGATCGACATTTATCCGGGTGCTGCAAGCGGAATGCTTTCGACCACGAGTTATTTCCAGATATATAACGGCAAGCTTTATTTCACGGCGAGAAACGCAACATCTGGATGGGAAATATTTTCTACTGATGGAACTGCCGCTGGCACGACTTTGGTCAACGACTTCTACCCGGGTGTTGGAGTGAACAGCACAAGCTGGCAATATCAACCTAGCTTTCTAACCTCGTGCAATGGCAAATTGTTTTTTGGCGACTATAGTTCTGGTGGCATTTATGGACTCTTTGCCTATGACGGCTCGACCATCACTGCAATGTCAAACCTCAGCCTTTACCCGCAGTACACCGTTTGCTACAACAATGCGGTCTACTTTCAGGCATATGATCCGACTGTTGGAAACTATGACTACGAAGTTTGGCGAAGCACGGGCACATCGGCCAGCACGGCCAAGTTCTATGACGCATGGAACTCCACCTACTCAAGCAACGGAAACACATACCAGCAATCCAGCTATCCTTTAGCCTTCACGGTCGCTGGCGGAAAGCTGTACTTTGTCGCGAACAATGCAACTAATGGCCAGGAGCTTTATGTGAGCGATGGAACAACCACCAGTGTTGTAGACATTTATAGTGGGGTGTCGGGGTCAGGACCAACTGCTTTGGTTGCCCATCAAGGCGCGCTTTGGTTTAGGGCAAACAACGGCACCAACGGCAATGACCTGATGAGTTACGACGGGTCGACGCTGACAGCAAGAGATATAGTCGCAGGCGCAAGCGGCCCGAACTGGAGCACAAGCACTGGAGTGGTTTCGGCAGGTGGGCTCCTCTGGATTCAGGCAACTTTCGGCAGCCTGGGCTCTGAGCTTGCCACGACTGATGGAACTGTTGCTAATTCGGGTACTTTCGAAGACCTCTCGCCAGGTGCTAATTCAACGAGCATGCAGTACATTCAGGGCGCAGGAAACGTCATCCTTTACAACACCTATGACTCGGTGATGGGTTCTCAGCCCCGCTTTGTAGTTGCAAGCAGCGTGAACACGGTTACTTTCGATGTTAACGGCGCAATGGGCGGCGCTGCTCCTGCCGACATTTCTGTTATGTCTGTGAGTGCAACAGTGCCGGGCAACACAGGTGCTTTGACCAAGGCCGGCTTCAACTTCACCGGTTGGAACACAAGCGCAACAGGCACTGGCACAACTTATTTGCCAGGCTCAACCATCACTCCGATTGTGAACACACCGCTGTATGCAATGTGGGCGTCGACAACGGGATACACGATCACCTATAACGCAAACAACGCAACCAGCGGTGTCGTGGCGCCACCTCTGACAAATGTGACTTCGATGATTAACCTCGACACAAACTCAGGTGTGCTGGCAAGAACCGGTTATTCGTTTGGTGGTTGGAATACTTTGGCAAACGGCGGTGGAACTAACTATGCGAGCGGTGCACGCTACACGCCGACTGCGAACGTGACTCTTTATGCAACTTGGACGGCCCTGACTTCTTATGCAATTTCGTTCAACTTGAACGGTGCAACTGGAACGGTGCCTGCCACGATCAACACCTATGCCACTGCAACCATCACTTTGCCAGGCATTGGCTCGATGGTGGCACCAGCGGGAAAGACTTTTGCCGGTTGGAACACCAACGCTGCCGGCAACGGAACCGCTTATGCTTCGGCAGAGACGTTGAGCCCGCAAAGCGCCATGACCTTGTATGCACAATGGACAGGTGCGGCTTCGTCGGTGCTTAGTTACAACTCGAATGGCGCCACTTCTGGAACCACACCATCATCTCTAACCGCGGCAGGCACTTATGTAGTTATCGACTCGAACACCGGAGCTCTAGCAAAAAGTGGTTTTGTCTTTAGCGGCTGGAACACTGCGGCTGATGGCTCGGGAACCACCTATCAGGGCACCGACAACTATCTGTTGTCAGCCAACGTGACCTTGTATGCCTACTGGGTAGCAGCAAACTATACCGTGACCTTTGCTGGCAATGGCTCAACCGGTGGAACTGTGCCAGCAGCCATCACTGGTGTATCGGTCTCAACCACTTTGCCTAGCAACACCGGAAACCTGGTTAAGGCCGGCTACACATTCGACGGTTGGAACACTCTCGCATCCGGTTTGGGAACCAGCTATGCGACCGGCGCAACTTTCTCTCCAACGTCGAGCGTCACGCTTTATGCAAAGTGGACTGCGCTGCCGACCTACACAATCACCTACAGCGGCAACGGGGCAACCAGCGGTGGTGTGCCGGTAGCTCAAGCGGGAATCTATGCATCGGTAGTTCTAGATAACAATTCTGGTGTGCTCGCCAAGTCAGGATTTTATTTCGCCGGTTGGAACACTCAGGCTGACGGACTCGGAATAACGTATTCAGCGGGTTCGACCTTTACTCCAACTGCAAACATCACAATGTATGCACTCTGGTCGAACGTGCAAACCTTCACGATTACATACTTCGGCAACAGCAATACCAGCGGAACTGTGCCACTGCCACAGACAGGAATCACTTCATCTGCAGTAGTTAGTAGCAACACGGGCTCACTTGCTCGACTCGGCTATCGCTTCGATGGTTGGAACACAGCAGCAAATGGATCTGGAACGGCATATGCTGCAGCTGCTTCAATTACTCCAACCGCAGACACTTCTCTATATGCTCAGTGGGTTTCGGTTCCTACCTATACGGTCACATTCAATGGAAATGGCCAAACATCCGGATCGACTCCAGGCGCGATCACCTCGTCTGACGCGAACGTAACCCTGCCAGGAAACACCGGTGTTTTGAACAACACCGGTTACACCTTCAACGGCTGGAACACAGCTGCTAACGGCACTGGAACTCACTACGACGTGGCAGCTGCTTACCCTCTGACCGCAAACGTCACCCTCTATGCAGAGTGGCTTGGCAACATCTACACACTTACCTATAACGCAAACGGCGCAACCGCTGGAACTGTGCCATCACCGACCAGCGGTCGAGGCGCGCTAGTCGCCGCGAGCAACAGCGGAGCATTGGCAAAGGCTGGCTATACATTCTCTGGTTGGAACACCGCAGGAGATGGCACCGGAACTTCGATTGCAGCCGGTGGAACTTACACACCTGGAGCGAACGTAACTTTGTTTGCCAAGTGGACTGCGCTACCAACCTATTCGGTAACTTTCAATGTGAACGGCGCAACCAGTGGTTCTGCACCAGCGACGATCACTGGCGTTTATGCATCAACCACACTGCCAGGCAACACAGGCAACATGGCTCTTGCTGCGCGCGTCTTCGGTGGCTGGAACACTTTGTCTAACGGCACCGGAACCAGTTATGCGGCAGGTGCAACTCTCACACCAAGTGCGAACGTCACACTATATGCAATCTGGAACGTTAATTATTCAATTACCTACGATGCAAACGGTGCAACCTCTGGAACGGTTCCTGCAACCCAGACTGGCTTGGCCGGCAATGCGACCGTGGCTTCTAACACCGGATCACTGGCACTAACCGCATACAACTTTGCCGGCTGGAACACATTGGCAAACGGCACCGGAACCAGTTATGCGGCCGGCGCAACCATCAACTCAAGCTCAGATGTTGTGCTCTATGCAAAGTGGACTTTGATTCCTACCTATAGCGTGACCTACGACGTAAACGGTGCCACCTCTGGTTCTGCACCTGCAACACAAACCGGAATCGTTTCTGCTGTCACCATCGCAGGCAACACCGGCAGCCTTGCTCGCACGGGTTATGCATTCAGTGGTTGGAACGTGCAGGCAAACGGACTTGGCACTAGCTACTCGGCAAACACGAACATCAGCATCAGCGCCAACCTCACGCTTTATGCCCGCTGGATTGCCGTTTATTCGATTACCTATGACGCGAACGGCGCCACGGCCGGAACCGTTCCTGCGGCTCAGACTGGAATCACCGGCTCGGCTACCATCTCGGGCAACACTGGTTCGCTTGCCCTAACCGGCTCGAACTTCGCCGGCTGGAACACCCAGGCCAACGGGCTAGGCACCAACTATGCCGCAGGTGCATCCGTGTCGCCTTCGTCAGACATCGTGCTCTATGCAAAGTGGACCTTGGTGCCGACCTACTCGGTGACCTACCTAGATAACGGAGCAACCTCAGGTTCAGCCCCGATGTCTGCTCAGGGAGTTGTTTCGTCAACTCAGGTCGATGGCAACCTCGGCAGCATGGTCAAGACCGGTTTCACCTTCGCTGGCTGGAACACCCAGGCAGACGGTCTCGGCACAACCTACCTTGCCGGCACGAGCATCTCGTTGACCAACAACGTGATCCTCTATGCAATGTGGACACCAGTTCAGGCGCCGGCAGCATTGCCAGCTTTCTCAATCAAGTCTGTGGCAAAGCGCCAGTTTGATCTAGCCGGCGGCACCCAGACCATCAACGGTGTGAACCTAAACCTGGTCACCTATGTGGCCCTCGACGGCGAGCGACTAACCATTATCTCGGCTAGCTACTCGACCATGACCTTCGTGATCACCAAGCACGCTGCCGGATGGGCAACTCTCGTCATGAAGGGTGACGGTGCTGTATTGACCTTCACAAACTTCGTGCAGTTCGTTGGTGGCAAGACTTTGACCGTTAGCAACTTCTTTACCAAGGGTTCGACAAAAATCACGGATGCGCAGGTCGCAAAGCTGGCTCTGACAATTTTGCGTGCTCGCGAATACAAGGTGCTTCAGCTGTCATTCGGCGACAATCTAAGCGGCGCTAGCCAGGGTGCAAGCACCATCACGTTGAAAGACAACATCACGCTGATGAAACTTGCGATGCGTCTAATGCAGTTGTTCCCTAAGACTGTCGATGTAACGGTGCGCCTGACTGGCAACACCAAAGACCTAACGCTGACCTTCAATAACTCTTAAACTAGAGGCATGACCTCAGCTCAGCACTCGCGCCTCGTAGAACTCATCAAAGAACTTGCCGTTGTTCACGGCCGCGTAACCCTTTCTAGTGGCATCGAGGCCGACTATTACGTTGACCTTCGCCGCGCGACCCTGCACCACGAGGCGGCAC
>ERZ650308.354-NODE-354-length-24369-cov-6.811014_pt1 | contig 24369 bp, 11 predicted proteins | sample MGYA00376244_ERZ650308 | MGnify/ENA primary metagenome ERZ650308 (study PRJEB26733, sample SAMN07839295) | wastewater metagenome | biome: small river; feature: stream; material: water | place: USA: North Carolina | collected 2016-04-26 ... | reverse complement strand
AATTCACCAAATACCATTGGGTTTGAGATGGTAATGGCTACTACAACAGGTTTGCCGTTCATGGCTTTTTTTGTGTCTAATATAGTCGATAAATCGGGATAAGAATTGGATTTTGATGTTTTGTTCCAGTACGAACGATTCGTAATTGTTGGATCTACAACCGGATCCCCTGCAGCTATACTTTGGGTTCGAGCAGCTACTGCTGTGTACTCTTTTAACTGCAAACTGATAGGCACATATCCATTTCCACCGGCTTCTCGATCTGCTTTACTGTAGCCATTGCTCACCGGACTTTTGATAAAAACGATCGCAAAATCTGCCTTTGAAGGATCATCAGTTACCGTGTAGTATTTCTTAATCAAATCTAAATTTACCGGATATTCTGTTTTTTCTGGCGTTGGAAATCCGAAGAAATTTACTCCAGGAGGTGTAGTTCTCATTGGAACATATACCGTTTTTCCTTTAGCAATAGGCAAGGAGTTTTTTTGATTTTTGATTAATACAATTGATTTCAATTGTGCCTCATAACCCGCTTTCATATATTCAGATTTTCCCACTATAGTTTTGGTTTCTTCTGGGTCTAAATAGGCATTTTCAAACAATCCTACTCTAAAAATATTCAATAACAAACGCACTGCCGATTTTTCAAAACGATTTCGCATAAATGCTTCACCGTGCTCTTTTACACCCATTTGATACGCTTCCAAAACGGGCTTAATGTCATTATTTCCTCCAAATTGATCTACCCCTGCCATCATTACTTTATAATGTCTTTCGGCGATGGTCATTTTTTCAGTTCCCCATGATTTTCCAGCAAAAACATCGGGTGTTTTTCCTTCGTCTCCCGTAATCAACCAATCGGTACAAACAACCCCATCATAACCATATTTGTCGCGCAACAAGTCGGTTACAATGTATTTACTGAACCCATTTCCAACATTTTCACCGTATTTTTTATCTTGGTTGAAAGAGATGGTATAATAAGGCATCACCGCAGATGCTTTTTTGGTACCACCGTTTAATTGGAACGCACCGTCAATGAATGTTTTTAAGTGTGTTTCGAAGTTATTTCCAGGATAAACAGCAAATTTTCCGTAGGCAAAATGTCCGTCTCTTCCGCCTTCTTCTGGGCCGCCACTTGGCCAGTGTTTGATCATTGCATTGACGCTTTGATTTCCCCAACCTTCATAGGATGTAATCGTTTTTGGAGAAGACTGGAATCCATCCACATAGGCTCGGGCCATATCGGTTGCAAGTTTTGGATCTTCACCAAAAGTTCCCACAAACCGGTTCCATCTTGGCTCTGTGGCAAGGTCAATTTGAGGTGAAAGTGCCGTTGTAATTCCTAATGCACGGTATTCTTTAGCAGCAATGGTTCCAAATTGTTCGGTTACTGCAGTGTCAAATGTAGCGGCCAACCCTAATTCTTCGGGCCATTGTGAAATGGATCCTCCAGAACCTGCGTTGTATTCGGAATCTTTATTGGCTCCGTGTCTTGGATCTGAGCTATTGTTAGCCGGAATTCCCATTCCGATACTTTCAACTAATTCTTGCACATTGTTATTCCACAGTGCTGATACGGTTGGATTTTCAACAGAGGTCATCAATACATGACGTAGATTATCGGTAGTTAAAAATGCCTTTTGTTGGTCGGACAAATCAGCGGCTTGTGCACCACTTTCCGGGAATGGTTTTCCGTTATAGGTTCCGCCAAAATAACCCCCTGCTGGTGCAGGAACAGATTGATGACGACTGTAAAGCATCAATCCCGCCATTTGATCAACGGTCATTTTGCTGGCCAAATCCTTAGCGCGTTCAGCTACGGGTTTTCTCCAATCTTCATATACATCTAATGCACCATTTTTATTTAAATCTTTAAATGCAAATCCGTCAATTGTAAGTATTTTTACGCCTGATTTTGGCGAATAACCTAGGGTAAGGCCACCCTTGTTGTCAATTTGGGTAAAGTTTCCCTTTGGCGTCTCAGACCATTTTTTTTGGCCTAACATCGAAAAGCTAATACTCAATAATAAAACGTTTACTAGAAGGATTTTTTTCATAATAAATAAAAATTGGTGGTAATAAAAATCAAATATATAAATTTATTGCTTCAAAATGAAACAATGTATTTATTTTTTGTTTTCTGAAAATTTTATGCATCTAATTTAGTGAAATTCTTCTATTTCGAATTCAAATATTTGGTATTACGAGTATTCCACAAGATCAATCAAAAATATTTTTTACATTTACACCCCGTATACAAAGACTTCAAAACGATCGAAGAGGTTTTTTAACCGTGTAATTAAAATTATAGAAATGAAAAAAATGCTATTATCGAGTCTTATGACTCTTGTTTTTTTTAATGTTGTCTTAGCCCAACAATTGAAATCGCCTAATGAAAAGTTGACTTTAATTTTTTCATTATTGAATGACGGTACACCATCGTATCAATTGACTTACATGGGGAAACAAGTAATTAAAACAAGTAAATTAGGGCTTGAACTTAAAAATGATGCAACGTCTTTACTTTCAAATTTTGAAGTTGCCGATACGCAAACCAGCACTTTTGATGAAAGCTGGAAACCAGTTTGGGGCGAGCAATCGTCGATTAGAAATAATTACAATGAATTGGCTGTTACTTTAAATCAGAAAGGCACCGATAGAAAAATGATCATTCGTTTTAGAATGTTCAATGAAGGATTAGGTTTTCGATATGAATTTCCGACACAAAAAAACTTGGTTTATTTTATCATAAAAGAAGAACGTACAGAATTTGCGATGGCGGGTGACCATACAGCCTATTGGCAACCGGGAGATTACGATACACAAGAGTACGATTATACGACTTCTAAATTGTCAGAAATTAGAGGGTTATTTCAAAAAGCAGTAACACCCAATTGCTCTCAAAAACAATTTTCTGATACTGGGATTCAAACTTCTTTAATGATGAAAACGAATGACGGTTTGTATATTAATATTCACGAAGCGGCATTGATTAATTATGCTTGTATGCATTTGAATTTGGATGATAAAAACATGGTATTTCAATCTTGGTTGACTCCAAATGCAAATGGCGACAAAGGAAACATGCAAGCACCTTTAACCAGTCCTTGGAGAACGATCATGGTAAGCAATGATGCACGTGATATATTGGCATCAAAAATGACTTTAAACTTAAACGAACCCTGTAAAATAGAAAACACGTCTTGGATTAAACCCGTTAAATATGTTGGGGTTTGGTGGGAAATGATTACAGGAAAAAGTTCTTGGTCGTACACCAATGATTTTCCTTCCGTTCAATTAGGGATCACCAATTTTTCAAAAGCCAAACCAAACGGTACCCACGGAGCCAATACAGCGAATGTAAAAAAATACATTGATTTTGCAGCTAAGCACGGATTTGATGGGGTATTAGTAGAAGGATGGAATGTTGGTTGGGAAGACTGGTTTGGTCATGCAAAAGACAACGTTTTTGATTTTGTAACACCATATCCTGATTTTGACGTGAAAGGAATCCATGCCTATGCTCAATCAAAAGGAGTAAAAATGATCATGCATCACGAAACTTCGGGAGCTGTTCGAAATTATGAGCGCAACATGGATAAAGCGTATCAGTTTATGAAAGACAATGGTTATGATGCAGTAAAAAGCGGTTATGTAGGAAATATTCTTCCGGAAGGAGAAAATCATTACAGTCAATGGTCTGTAAATCATTATCAATATTCTTTAGAAAAAGCAGCAGAATATAAAATAATGCTTAATGCACATGAAGCGATTCGTCCTACCGGAATTTGTAGAACCTACCCTAATTTGATTGGAAATGAATCGGCTAGAGGAACAGAATATCAAGCCTTTGGCGGGTCAAAACCCAACCATGTTACTATTTTACCTTTTACCCGATTAATAGGTGGTCCAATGGATTACACACCTGGAATTTTTGAAATGGATATTGCTAAAATAAATCCGAATAACAATTCACACGTGAACAGTACATTGGCAAATCAATTGGCCTTATATGTTACCCTTTATAGTCCATTGCAAATGGCAGCAGATTTGCCAGAGCATTATGATCGTTTTGCAGATGCGTTTCAATTCATTAAAGATGTTGCCATTGATTGGGATGAAACAAAATATTTAGAAGCAGAACCAGGACAGTACGTTACGGTTGCTAGAAAAGCAAAAGGCACCCAAAATTGGTTTGTAGGAAATGTGAATGGCGAAACACCACGTGTATCAAACATTACCTTTGACTTCCTAGAAAAAGGGAAAAAATACGAAGCCATTATGTATGCCGATGCAAAAGAAGCACATTACAAAACAAATCCACAAGCATACACCATCAAAAAAATGGTGGTAACAAGCAAAACCAAACTAAACCAGTTATCGGTTCCGGGCGGAGGATATGCAATCAGTATTATAGAGAAAAAATAAAAATAAAAAAGCCATCAATTTGATGGCTTTTTTTTGAATTAACATCCTTAATTAAGGGATAAGTCCAAGCTGTTTTAAAAAGCTCATGTTATCCATAAAATCGCGTTCTTCAACGATTTTTCCATTCACAATTCGAGCAATGGTACATCCTTCAATATCTACCGTTTTTCCAGTTGCTGGAATCCCCATAAATGTGCCTGTATGTTTCCCTTTGAACTGCCAATATTTGGTTACTTTGTCTCCTTGACCGAACATGTCTTTCACGATGAATTGTCGGTTTGAAAAACCCGTTACAAAATTTGCATAATATGCTTTGGCATCTGCCACACCTTTAATTTCTGGCGATGTGTGCAATACAATTTTGGGTGAATACGCTGTATCCAACACCTCAATTTTCCCTTCATTAATGGCTACATCCCATACTTTTGAATAAAAGGTAACATTTGCTTGTGTTGTTTTTTCTGCATCTGTTTTGCACGACATTAGGGTCGCACCAAAAACAAGAAGTACTAGTATTTTTTTCATGGTAATATATTATTTTAAGAGTTCTTTTAATGGAGCTGTATCATAGGTATCCCATTCTTCTAGTATTTTACCATCTTTAATGCCAAAATTCATATTGAAGATAATTTTTGCTTTTTTCTCACCTTTAGTAAACGTAATTTCATAATAAGAGAACACATAATTTTTGATTCCTGTTTTTTTGTCAGCTTTATAGTTTACGGCTTCCCATACCAATGGAACTTTTGGTAAAGTAATGGTAACACCTTGCGATTGCAAATTGGCTAAATTTTTCATGTTCTCCTCAAGGGTCATTGTATTTAAATTGTCATAAATTACTGCACCAGGAGCATATAATTTTTTTATGCTTTCGGTATCAAATTTACTTGCAAATACGTTCATTTGTTTGATCATGTCTGTGTTTTCAGACGTAATAAGGTTGACTCCACCTTCGTTTGGATTTTTAGCGGCAGTTTCTGCAGCAACTTCTTTTTTACAAGAGACTAATAGTAAACTTGTAAGAGCGATAAGAGCGATTGTTTTTTTCATAATGTTGTTTGTTATTTAATTATTTTTTAAAAGCGCTAAAAGCTGCAGAATCATACACATTCCATTCTTCTACAATTTTTCCATCTTTAATCGCGTCTACTTGAAAGGTAACTATTTCTACAGAAACATCTCCTTTTTTCCAAGTATTGGTACAATAAGCCAATACATAATTTTTTACTCCTTTTTCATCGGCTTTGTAATTTACCTCTTCCCAAATCACATCGTATTTAATGGTAGGTTTGATCCCGCTTTTAATGAATTCTGAATTAAATTCAACGTTTTCTGCAAGCGTTGTTGGTTTGTTGTTGTCGTGAAAAACAGCATCTGCAGCATAATACGATTTGTATTCTTCAACATTACCGGCTTCCCATGAAGCATTACATTTTTTTAGCATGTTAATATTTTCTGACTCAGGAAGTGAATATCCATTTGCATTTTTTGGAATTTCTGGTCCTGCAGCAGCAGTTGCTTCTTTTTTACAAGAAACCAATAGTAAACTTGAAAGAGCGATAAGAGCGATTGTTTTTTTCATAATAATGTGGGGTTAATTTGTTATTTTACGTTTTGATAATATTGAATAATGGCATCTATTTTCATGTCTAAATTGAACATAAAAAATTCATTCAATTCTTTTTTCCATACGGTTCCGTCTTTGCTAATACGAGTTTCTGTTGCAACTACAAACACACCAGAAGAAGGATCAGTATCTTTGATTCGGACAGGAACGATTGCTTTTATTTCCCAATTTAACGATTTGTATTGTGCGAAATAACCTTCCCAATCCTTTTGAGTCATCACAATTTTATTACCGTCAAAATCAGTCAGATTTACTTTCTCTGCCGATAGCGATGCACACGTTTTAACATCCATTCTGTTGTACGCCTCAACCAATTTGATGATGGCCTCTGTTTCACCTCTGTTCGAGAAAACAAATGGTTTTCCATTGAATTCTGATTTTGGATCAAGGTATTTTCCTCCTTCTGTTTGCGCATTCATTTGCGTCATTGATGTCGCCAAAGCGATCATAAAAAGAACTTTTTTCATAAAGTGGGTTTTAAATTATAATTAATGGTTGTTTTTATTTTGTTCCATACAAAATGGATTCTGATTTCATATAGGCTGATTCTGCATGGATGTTGGACCAAGGCAACGTGTTTGAAAAGAACAAGACTGCTTTACCATTTTTACGGTCCATACTATAAAAAGTACAGGCAGCTCCCGACCAATAAACCGTTCCGGGCGCTCTAATTCCTTTGCGCCCTGTTTGGTCTACCGCCCATCCTAATCCAAATTTATTTACCCCCACATTTTTAGCATTCATGTTAAATAGGTAGGTGTGTTCTATGCAGGGGTCGTCATACACAGTAAAGTGTTCCCCCATATTGTTCATAAACATAAGGTCAATGGTTTCTTTTTTAAGAATTTGTTTCCCATTTAATTTTCCATCATTGAGGATACAGGTAATGAATTGTCCATAGTCGTGAAACGTACTAAACAATCCGCCACCGCCTTCGTATTTAGTTGTTTTTAAGTCTCTGTATTGCCATTCTTTATCCTGAATAAACTGGTCGCCTTTCAAGTGACCAAATGTGGTAATTTCGCTCACTAACTCTTCAGGAACGCTGAAGAAAGTGCGTGTCATTCCAAGCGGACCAGAAATATGCTCTTTGAAATATACTTCCAGCGTTTGTCCGCTCAATTTTTCTACAATTTTACCTACCCAATCAATATTGGTTCCGTATTGCCATTTTTCACCTGCTTCATATACTCTGGGAAAATCTTGGTACTTCCAGTCGGCAGGTTTTTTGAAATTATTTAGTCCATTGTGTAGAAAAGGATAGGCAAATCCAGCAGTATGCGTTAATAATTGTCGTAGCGTAATGGATTTGGTCGCTTTTACTAATTTACCGTCTTTTGTTAAAATCGGAATTTCTGCCATTTCCGGCATCAAATTGTCCAAGGGTTCATCCAACGTAATTTTGCCGCTTTCCACTAATTGCATTGCCGCAACCGAAGTTACTGCTTTGGTCATGGAATAAATTCTAAAAATATGGTTATTGGTTATGGGTTCGTTTCCTTCCCAAAGTTTGTTTCCATGATGGTACTCGTAAAAAAATCCGTTTTTGTTGATCCCTCCAACGATGAAGGTAGGCAACGGATTGTTTTTAGCGATGCTATCCAGCACTATATCATTGGATTTTTTATTTAATTGTTGAGCTTGCAGTGCATGTGTTGAAAAACAAGCTACAAAAAGCAGCAGATACTGTTTCATGTTTGAAATTATTTAGTCGCTGGTAAATCAGAATTAAAAATATCTCTGTGAATTTTCCAAGTTCCATTGTCATTTACCCATACAACTATATATTTTCCTTTGTCTAAAGCAACCCCCTCTTTTGATTTAAAATCGAACATGCCTTCTTCTGTAAGAGTAGTTTCATTCCCCCAAACTTCCACGGTTGTTAAGGTGATGTTGGTAGCATCTGCATTCATGTTTTGCGCCCATATCGTTTGGATGGCTTTACGCCCTTCTGTAGATGGTTGGTTGTAACCCATAAATTTGGCATCTTCCGTATACGAATTGCCAAAACCTACCGAGTCTTTCTTTGCTAATAATTCAACCAAATTTTGATTGGCTGCTTCAATTTCTTTTTTGGCCTTTGCTAAATCAAATGCAGGTTTGGTTTCGGCAGGTTTATTGCACGCAAAAAATATACTTGCAAAAGCAACCGATAAAATCATTTTTTTCATAGTGAGGTTTTTTTGTGTATTCAAAAATAGAAGTAGGAGCGTGTCCAATTCATTTTTTGAGTGTAGAATCTGTTCCTTTTTTGGATTTAGGAACATTTTCTGAAAAGGCACAAAAAGAAATTAATTGTAGGAGAATTGAATAATTACCCTATATTAGCGGACTCACAATCTATCTATCAGTACTTTATGGAGATGCTTACCCCATTTTTTGGAATTTTTACCTCTTTTATTCTTTTCTATTACCGAAAAGACTTTAACCGATCCAATTTGTATTTAGCGCTGTTTTATTTGTGTAGTAATTTGATTGTTTTGGTCTATTATGGACTCCATTTTACGAAAGATCCTTTTTGGGAAGGGGTGTTTTTTGTGCAATTTATGCCGCTTTCATTTGTGATTGGACCCCTCTTATTTTACTATGTAAAATATGCTGTTGCCGATGATAAAGAATTAAAAAAGGTCGATTTTTTACATATGGTTCCAGCTGTATTGGTTATTATTTACAGTTTACCTTATACCACATTACCTTTTTCAAAAAAGGTAGAGATTGCGCATCACATTCAAGCGGTAACGCAAGATTATGACTTTTCAATTTCCTTTTTCTCGTTAAAGAAAATGTTGTTTTTGCGTCCGTTGCATTTGTTTTTTTATTGTGTATTGAGTTTGGTTTATTTCAAAATAGACACTACAAAAAGAAAAGCAAAATATGGTCAGTTGCCGGTTAACTATAAGCTAATTAAGAGGTGGTTTTATGTTTTGGTGGGTGTCCAATTGTTTATTTCTTCTTATTGTTTGCTTGATTCCTATGCCGATTTTATTTTGAATGAATACGCAGGAATCATCAACCAGAAAAATTATTTTAGGTTCTTGGGAGTAGCTTTTTTTCTTCAAAACATCCTATTATTTTTATTTCCAAAAATTCTTTTTGACACCATTTCGTATCCAGATGCTACCTTTGCTAAAGTGCGATCAGCCCATTTAAAGAAAGGAAATACAGACGAAATGAATCAAACTATTTCGGCGCAATTGAACGATTATTTATTGTATAAACCTTTTGTAAGTAAGGGGTTTAATCTTTCAAAAATGGCTTTCGATTTGAAACTTTCAGAGCGCGCATTATCTAACTATTTCAATACAGAACTAGTGGTATCGTTTAGTGAATGGAAGAACAACCAACGCATTGATTGTGCATGTGCCATGATTGATGAAGGGAAAGTAAATAAACTCACCGTTGAAGGGATTTCTTTGAATGTAGGTTTTTCGTCGAGATCGAAATTTATTGATGCGTTTAAGTCGAGAAAAGGAGTGACACCGTCTGCATACATCAAACAAATTAAACAGTAGATTTTATAGTTTTTTCTTTTCAGAAAACCGGTTGATCACAAACCGTAATAGGTGATTTATCAACTTATTGATGGGTTTTTGAAAAGTTGCGATAATTGGATTTTTTGAAATCAAAACGGAAATAATATTGCCTGCGCCCGTAACTAAGTCGGATTGTACTTCTACCGATGAAGTTAATTCATGTAATGTGGATTTTAAAAGATTCAAGGGTTGGATGCTTTCATAGGTGCTTTTCAGCGCTTCTTTTAGGCTCATTAATTCTTCCCTTTGACGGTTTTCTAAAACAATAATTTTTTCCCTCAATAGACTTCTTTCATCTCTTGTTTTCATGTAGTTATTTCTTTATTAATTTACTAATAATAAAATTACTGATCGGTCTTTTTATCCAAGGGTATCTAAAAATATAAAACACCAAAGCCATCAATAAATACAATCCAGCACATATGAAAAAACCATAATAGGTTTCACCTAGTTGTTTTCCAATCCATAATGAAAACCCTACATTTAACAGCAGTGAAAATAAAATGATGATGAGTGTAATGATCGTTTTTGTAACAAATGAATAAATGGTGATGTTGCCGGTTAATTTTTTGAGGATTGTTTTGCTTAATACCGCATTTGGGACGTACTGAATAAGTTCAATTACAATATGAGATTGTTCTTTTTCAATTTCTGAAGTTTTCATTTTTGAGAGGCAAAGCCTTAGGATTCAAATTTCGCAATAAGCGATGGTATTAAAAAAGAAATGTCTATTACAAAGATGGGCTATTTTTTGGATAAACAACCTATTTTTATTTTTATCAAATGAAATGCTTTTTATGTGAAAAATGTAAGTAAGCTTTAGTGACAAAAAATTAGTTTGAATACTGTTTTTACTATATAATATCTATAATAATTAAAATCACGTTGAAATAGTTAAAATATATTAATTAAAACAACTTTCATTTGCTAACAATAGTGAAATTAATGAGTATTGCACAAGATCATTTTTTTGTAATGCGCTATTTATTACTATATTACTACATTATTATAATTTTTTAACAACAAATTGTTGATTATTTATTTTTAATACTATTTTTTCTAAGGTAATAATTTTATAAGTTTGAAAATAATTACACTATCAATTATATAGATGTAATTATGAATAATCACAATAATATGTATTCAAATGAGATATATAATATCTATACCCAATTTTTTGTCTTTTATACTTATAGTTATAAGTGCAAACTTTGTGCCTCAAACTACTAACGCAACAGTAAGCCAAAAAAACATACAATTCCTAAACCAACAACAATTGGATTCGTTGGAACAAATTTCGAATAACACCAAATGGATTGCAAATCAAGCCCAACAAAAAAATCAAATATTGCTAAAGGAGAATGCCTTTTATCGTAATCAGAATAAAAAATTACTCGAGGTAATCGACAACTACGATAACCAATATTTTATTTTCTTAATTATAGGTATTGTTTTTATTGCACTTTTCGCGTTATTGGGTCTTTTTTATTGGCGTGAAAAATTACGTTTCCAAAACGTATCAGAAGCACATCAACAAGTAACAAGTGAATTAGAGTCCGTTCAGTCAGAAGACAAGCGTTTATTAGATGAAAATGCTGAATTGCAAGAGACTTTGGTTTCTAAAGAGCTCGAATTAACGGGCTTGACCATGCAATTGGCCAACCTTCAAGATTCCATCATTCGATTGGTCAACTCGAGTACACAAGAACACAAAGATGCGACAGATAATGGCATACATGCTCTCGCTAAAGACATTCGCGCCGTTTTGTCACACAAAGATTATTGGGCCGAATTCATGATTAAGTTTACCCAAATTCACCCCAATTTTAACGCGAACATCAAATTAAAATACCCAGTATTGACTGCTAAAGACATTAGTTTTTGCAGTTTGATCAAGCTCAATTTGTCCAACAAGGAAATTGCCAATTTATTACAAGTTTCTCATGAAAGTGTAATTACAAAAAAGTACTTATTAAAGAAAAAATTGGCACTAACACCGGAGGAAGATTTGTATCAAATGATCAATACTATTGAGTAGAATTCTTGATTTTATTTTACTATTTTCCACTCAATATATAGGGTCTATTTTGATAAAAATAGACCCTTTTTTTATCATTTTTTTTGTTTTTTTGCCCCCTTTTTCATCTTTTCAATTGTTAATAACCTTTCTCCTAGGGCGACTACTTTTTTTATCTATTTTCTACTTTTTATTTTTCTTTGTATAGTAAAACACCCTATTTTGTAGGGTTTTTACTTTTTTCATCTATATTTTTGCTATAGATAAAATTTTATTAACACTTTATCGATTTGTACATTTGCCAGGTTAATTAATTTATATTTTATATGTCCCACAAAAAATATTTATTAAATAGCTCTTGTTTTAATTTGTCTCACAGTATGAGATTAAATTTTAAGAAGGCTATTTTATCTTCCCTATCCAATTCCAATTCTAATTTTGGCATTAGTCCAATTTCTGGATCTTTGAATTCTAGAGAAATCATTTTCGAAAGCAAAATGAATTTGGATAGCAGCATTAACACAAACCAAGACCCCAATTTTTTTCAAAATACCCCACACACTATGACTAGAATTTCTACTCAGACGAATCGTTCATTTTTTAAAAATTTCATGAATCATGGCTTAGCAAGATTTGTAGCTGTTGCAACTTTCATGTTGTTATCCATCAATGGATTTGGACAAGCTCCAAGTGTTACTTCTATTTCCCCATTGAGTGGTACTGTAGGAACAGATATAACTATTTCAGGAACTAATTTTGATTCAACGGCATCGAATAATGTTGTCTATTTTGGTGGTATAAAAGCAATCGTATCATCCGCTTCATCTACAGAATTAGTTGTTTCAGTCCCTAATAATGCTGCTGTTGGAAATATTTCTGTTACAAATCTAACTACTGCATTGACAAAAACAACCGATTTGAAATTTAATGTAACTTGGCCTGAGTCTACTTCAATTTCATCTGCATCGGGTTCTTTTATCCAATCGCAATTTTCAACTTCCTCGACAGATGCAAATTATGATGATTATCCTCAACCTATTACCTCGATAGGGGATTATGATGGTGATGGTAAAATTGACATTGCAAAGGCAAACGGTGCAATTGGAAATGGCGCAGATGTTTTTTTAAATACCTCTTCAGGTACAAGAAACATAGGTATGTCTTCTGCCTATAACCTAAGTCTAACTGGAACTTACGAAACAATTATTAACGGGGATTTTGATAATGACGGTAAAATAGATTTATTAGTTGGTTCTACTACAGCTAATCCTGGATTGGTTATTTGGAAAAACGCATCGACTTCAGGGTCTTTATCGTTCATTAATTCAAATTTAACTTTGACCTCTAATATAACTGTAAAATCTATAGAAGTTGGTGATATCAATGGTGACGGTTTAACAGATATTCTTTATGTAGACAGTAATGCAACAAATATATATATGTTGCAAAACACTACATCTGGTCAAACAATAAGTTTCAGTAATCCAATAACTTCAGTAGCTCTTAGTTCCATAAAAGGAATTGATGTTGGTGATGTTGATTATGATGGAGATTTAGATATTATTGCACTTACCTATTCTAATATTAAATTTTACATAAATGATGGTTCTGGAACTTTTTCAGCTGGAGCAACTATAAGTTACAGTCCACCATCAACTTCTGCAAATTGTTCATTAGTTGATTTAGATAATGATGGTGACAAAGATTTGGTTGTTTCTGGAAATTCCTCTAAGTTTTTTGTAAATAATTCAGGAACTTGGTCGTCATCAAATTCATTTTCTTGTGATGGTTGCGGTTTTAGAACATTAACTACAGCAGATTATGATGGAGATGGTGACATTGATGTAGCTCATGGAGCTCCTTATTCTACTGCAAGATTTCAGTTAAATAGAAATAATTTTATTCCATCCAATACACTTACGTTTGCAGGTTATGTACAAGCATCATTTTCTAATGGTCGTGGAACAATATCAGCTCAAGTTGCAGATTTTGACAATAACGGAAAACCTGACTATTTTACTATGTTTCCAGATAGTTATCAAAGCACTGCTACATCTATTGGATTTGAATTAAACAAAAATGGTGAATCACCTACTGTTATTACCACGGGAACAGGAACTATTTCTGCTTTTTCAGGATGTGTTAATACTCCATCTCCTTCACAAACTTTTACAGTTTCTGGTCGTTTTTTAACTAATGATATTTCAATAGGATCCAACCAATCTTTGTTTGAATTTTCTGTAGATAATGGTTCCACATGGGGAACAACTCGCACATTAACGGCAACTGGGGGATTGGTAGCCTCTACAACAATATTGATGCGTGTCAAATCAAACGCATCTGCTGCAACTCCTTCGGGAACCGTAACTATTTCTTCAACAAATGCAACCAGTGTTACTTTTAGTGCTTCTGGAACAATATCGGTAATTCCATCAATAACAGGATCAAGTTCTGTTTATGTAGGTGGTAGCACCGTTACATTAACTGGAAGCGGAACTCCGGATGCAACTTCTCCTTGGACAAGTTCGGACACAAATATTGCTACAGTTGACAGTAGTGGTGTAGTAACAGCTGTATCGAGCGGAAGTTTTGTAATTACTTATTTAGCAAATACAGGTTGTTCTAAGACCAAATCAATGTCAGCTATTTCAGCAGTATTGAATGCATCTACTTCGTCATTGTCAAATTTCACATCATGTGCGAATAACCCATCTGTTGGTCAGTCTTTTACGGTAGATGGAACCAATTTAAGTGGTGATATTACTGTTACAGCTCCAACTGGATTCGAAGTTTCATTATCTCAAAGTTCAGGTTATGGCTCTAGTGTTGCCATTACACCTACTAATGGTATAGTTGGAACAACAACTGTATATGCTAGAATGGCATCAAATGCGACCAGTCCTGCTGATGATTCTATTGTTGTTTCATCTGTTGATGCAACAAGCGTGAATGTAAGCGTATCTGGAACAGTTGCTCCTGCAGCAGCAATCACAGCCGTATCATTAACCTTAAATGAACGACCTTGTGGGGCTACTGCAACGGGATCTGCCAATGTAGCCGTGACTGGAGGACAACCAGCCTACACTTATACTTGGACTCGTAATAGTGTAACTTATGCTGCTTCTCCATCCAATGCACCTACCAATTTATCAGCAGGAACTTATATAGTGACCGTAAGTGATGGATGTGGAAATTCATTAGCATCTAATTCTCTTGCGATTTCAAATGGATCGGTGATGACCATTACCAGTACATCCAACACCAATAACACATGTTATGGTGGTACAGCAGGAACGATTACTGCTGTTACGTCGGGTGGTACAGCACCAAGAACCATTACAGCTACCAATACTGCAACGCAACAAACATATAGTATTTCAGTTCCAACAACAGGGACAACATATAAAATTTCAAATTTACCAGCGGGTAATTATACCGTATCAGCTAATGATATCTCTAGTTGTACGCCTTCTGTAAGTAACGTAATAATTACGCAACCAAATCAATTGGCAGTTACAGCGTCTAGTACAGATGCTACTTGTAACGGATTATCAGACGGTACGCTAAGTGCAACCGTTTCTGGTGGTACAGCTCCCTTTACCTACCAATGGTTAGATGCTTCATCCAATGCTGTTTCGGGTGCTACAAGTGCTTCGATGAATTCTATTGCAGCAGGAACTTACAGCGTACTTGTAACGGATGCATGTGGTGCTTCAACTACTTCTAGTACGGTTACTATTGCACAACCAACAGCGATCACGATTGCCTCTGCAGTAAAAACAGCGTATAATGATGTCGACTTAACTTGTGCGACAGCAACCGATGGTGAAATTACTGTGACAGCATCAGGAGGAACTGGGACGTTACAATATTCTAAAAATAACGGAACCAATTACCAAGCATCCAATGTATTTTCTGGCTTAGCAGCTGGAACGTATACTATTAAAGTAAAAGATGCGAATAACTGTACTTCATCTACAACTTCGGTAACCATTACGGCACCTACTGCTTTGACTGGAACAGCTGCAGTGACTTCAGCTTACCATGGCGCTCAAATTTCTTGTCCATCTTCTTCTGATGGAGCCATTACCGTAACCGCAGCCGGAGGTACCGGAACAAAAGAATACTCAAAAGATAACGGTGCAACTTGGCAAGCCTCGAATGTATTTTCGGGCTTAGCAGCAGGAACGTACCAGATGAAGATCAAAGACGCTAACAACTGTGTGTCTTCTGCGATCCCAACAACTATAACTGCACCAACAGTACTTGCATTAACCAAAACACAAACGAATGTAGTGTGTTATGGTGGTTCTACAGGAGCCATTGATGTAACCGCTACAGGCGGTAGCGGAACCATCACCTATTTATGGGATAATTCAGCTACCACCGAGGATTTATCAGATTTAAGCACAGGAGATTATAATGTTACGGCTACAGACGCAAATGGATGTACCGCAACCTTATCTTCAGCTGTAACCATTTCACAATTAGCGCAATTATCTGCCAATGTAACTCCAGCAGATGCAACTTGTTTTGGAACATCAACGGGAACCATTACAATCGATACTCCAGCTGGAGGATCAGGAACTTACGAATATAGTATTGATGGTGGTGCTTCGTGGACAGCAGGGTTATCGAATACAGAATTAGCTTCAGGAACATATGATGTTCAAATTAGAGATGCGGTCAACACATCTTGTTCAGTAGTATTGAATGCAACCACTGTTATTGGGCAACCAGACGTATTGGCATTTAGTATAAATGATATTGTAACCTATCCAGTAACCTGTTTTGGTGATGGAATGGGTGGAATTAATCTTTCTAACACAACAGGGGGTACTACACCATATGAATACAGCATTGATGGTGCGAATTTTATTACCGAGAATAACCTTCCATTTAATCCAGTTGTAGCAGGAACGTATACCTTAACAGTAAAAGATGCCAATGGATGTACAGCAGATACAAGCGTTACAGTGGATGGGCCAACTAGTGGTTTAACAAACGTATCTACCCCAGTAGATCATAATGGTGTAGAGATTTCATGTGTTGGAGGAAGTGATGGTTCAATCACAGCAGTTCCAGCAGGAGGTACATCAGGTTATACATATCAATGGTTTACATCAACTGGAGCAGTATCAGGAAATGAGATTGCAGGCGAGACAAATGCAACAATCACAGGACTTGATGCAGGAGATTATTCAGTAGAGGTAACCGATGCAAATGGATGTAAAGTTGTAACAGACACAACATTAACAGAACCTGCAGCAGCATTAACAAACGTATCTACCCCAGTAGATCATAATGGTGTAGAGATTTCATGTAATGGAGGAAGTGATGGTTCAATCACAGCAGTTCCAGCAGGAGGTACATCAGGTTATACATATCAATGGTTTACATCAACTGGAGCAGTATCAGGAAATGAGATTGCAGGCGAGACAAATGCAACAATCACAGGACTTGATGCAGGAGATTATTCAGTAGAGGTAACCGATGCAAATGGATGTAAAGTTGTAACAGACACAACATTAACAGAACCTGCAATATTAGCAGCTACAATTACAATAGCGAATGCTTCATGTAACGGTCTTTCAGATGGTTCAATTTCGTTAAGTAATGCTACAGGTGGTTTGTCATCATATGACTATACTATTGATGGTGGTACAACTTGGTCATCAGCTGCTACTTACACAGGATTGGCTGCAGGAACGTATGATGTACAAATTAGAGATTTTGCGAACCCTACATGTGTTATAGATCTAGATGGTTCAGGAAATACAATTATTACCCAGCCAGGGGCTATTTCGGTTACATTTACAGCAGTAAATGTATTATGTAACGGTGCTTCAACAGGTTCAATCAACCCAACCGTTGCTGGAGGAACGTCACCATATACCTATGCTTGGTCTAACGGGGTTTACTCAGCAACAACTCAAAATATTAGCTCATTAGCAGCAGGAGATTATACTGTTGTAGTAACGGATGCTAATGGATGTGTGTCTAGTGGTTTTTCTAAAACGGTAACACAGCCAAGTTTAATTACAGGTTCGGGAGCTGTAACATCAAATTATAATGGTGCTGAATTATCATGTTCTACATCAACAGATGGTGAGATTACAGTTACGGCTTCAGGTGGAACAGGTACTTTAGAATATAGTATAGATGGAGAAGCTTACCAAGCATCAAATATTTTCACAGCATTAGCGGCAGGTGATCATACCCTTGATGTAAAAGATGCAAATGGATGTATTGTTTCATTTACAGATGTTACCATAACAGCTCCAGACTTACTAGAAGTAGTTGACGAGGGTATTTCAGATGCTTCTTGTTCTGAAACTACTGATGGAGCGGTGCCAATTTACGTATCTGGAGGAACATCACCTTATACCTATGCTTGGACAGGACCAGATAATTTTACTTCTACTCAAGAAGATATTTCAAACTTATTACCGGGAACTTACAACGTGACGGTAACTGATGCAAATGACTGTACTGCGACAGGTAGTTATACTGTGGCTTCACCTCCGGCAGCAACTGTTTCCTTAGTGAAAACAGATGCATTATGTCATGGTGCAGATAATGGTACCATCATTGCGTCTTTATCGGGTGGTACACCGCCTTATGGTAACTTTGAATGGTTATTAGATGGTACAACATATGGTAATGCCAATACAACTTCAACTTCGACTACGGCAACATTAACCAATGCTTTAGCTGGAACTTATACTTTTACATTTACAGATGCGGCGGCTTGTCCGTACACTTCTGATACAATCGTAGTAGGAGAGCCTGCAACACCTATTGATGCAACGGCAACCGTAACGGGTGCTCCAGTTTGTATTAACGGTACTTCTCCGGTGGTTACCTTTACAGGTTCTGCAGGAACAGCACCTTATACATTTACTTATAGCATTGGATCAGGACAATCTCAGACGATTACGACGACTTCAGGAGACAGTGTAACAATCAATGCACCAACAAATGTATCAGGATCATTTACATATACATTAATTTCGGTTGAAGACAGCAATAGTTGTCTTACCAATAATGCAGACATGAGCGATCCAACGGCACAAGTGGTGGTAAATGCGTTACCGACTGTTTCAGCTGGTTTAGATCAAACGGTTTGTAATGGAGATTCTGTTACTTTAAGTGGTTCAGGAGCTTCAACTTATACATGGGATAATAGTGTAACTAATGGAACGGCATTTACTGTTTCTAACAGCACGACTAGCCCAACAAGTTCAACCTATACGGTAACAGGAACAGATGCAAACGGTTGTGTAAACACAGACCAAATGACACTAACTGTTAATCCAACCCCTACGGTTGCAGATGTATCAAACGAAGTAATTTGTGCGGGATCTAATACTACTGCTGTTGCTTTCTCAGGAACGGTAACAGGAACGGTTTACAATTGGACCAATTCAAACACGGCAATTGGTTTAGCTGCTTCTGGTACAGGAGATATTGCTTCTTTTGTGGGGACTAATACAACGACTTCTCCTATTACGAGTACGATTACGGTAACTCCAGTAGCACCAGAACCAGCGATAGCTCCATCAAACCCAACATCCTTGTTGTTGTATGCATATGGATCTACAAATACGCAACGAACAATTAATTATTCAAATATTAATTTAAACGGAACGAATTCAACGATTGCTTCAGTTACAGCTGGGTCAACGGTTTCTTTAAGCTTTTCTTATTCTACAACAGCTCCAAATCCACATTGCCCTGGTTGTGTAGTTCAAATTTACTTAGGTATTGGAGGAACTTCTAACCGTGTTTGGTGTGCAAATGGACAAACAGGTAGTTTGAATGGTACAGCGAATGTTTCTTTTACAGCTCCGGCTAGTGCAGGTACATATTACATTGTTCAAAATGGAACGTATGAATTCAATTGTGTAAATCAAAACTTTACAGCAGTTCCATCTAATGCAGTTGCTGTATTAGTAGTGGGTGGGCCTATACCGGTTTCTTGCACAGGAACGGCAAAAACGTTTACAATTACGGTTAACCCAAGAGCTACTGCAAATGCTGGTGTAGATGCTACTATTTGTAGTACTGCTACCAAAACGTTGTCAGGTACTATTGGTGGAGGTGCTACTTCGTTGACTTGGTCAACAGATGGAGATGGAACTTTTAGTGATACAACTTCAGCAACTGCGGTTTATACACCTGGTTCAGGTGATATTTCTACTGGAAGCGTAAATCTTACAATGACAACAGACGACCCAACAGGTCCATGTAATGCCGTTACAGATACAATGGTATTGACGATCAATCCAGCTGCTGTAGTAGACGCTGGTACTGACGCTACTATTTGTAGTTCAACTTCAACATATACTTTAGCTGGAACTATTTCCGGTGGGGCTACAAGTTCAACTTGGACTACTAGTGGAGATGGATCATTTAGTGATGCCACTTCAGTTACAGCAATTTATACACCAGGGGCAAATGACATTTCTACTGGATCAGTTACATTAACATTAACCTCAGATAATCCAACAGGACCTTGTGACGCTGTAAGCGACACAATGGTATTAACTATATCTCCTGTTGCAACTGCAGATGCTGGATCAGATATAACTATATGTAGTTCTGAAACTTATACCTTAACTGGAACTATAGGAGGAAGTGCTACTACATTGACTTGGACAACAGATGGAGATGGAACTTTTAGTGATACTTCTTCAGCCACTGCGGTTTATACACCTGGTTCAGGAGATATTTCTACTGGAAGTGTAACACTTACAATGACAACAGACGATCCAACAGGGCCATGCGGTATTGTAAGCGACAGTATTGTTATTACTATAAATGGTGCTGCGATTGCTGATGCTGGTTCAGATGCTACCATTTGTAGCTCTGCAACATCTTATACTTTAAACGGATCAATTTCTGGTGTAGCTACTAGTTTAACATGGACTACGTCAGGAACAGGAACATTTAATGATGATACACTTACAAATGCAGTTTATACCCCATCTGCAGCAGATAAAACAGCTGGATCGGTTACACTTACATTAACAACGAATGAACCTGACGGTACTTGTACCGCTGCTAGTGATACCATGACGTTGACTATAGATCCACTTCCAACAGCAACAGCCGGTGGTTCGCAAACAATTTGTGCCAACGTAACCGCAACAATTAGCGGTGCAACTGCAGCTAATGGAACTATTGCATGGACAACTTCAGGAAATGGAACTTTTGACGATGCTACTTTAGAAAATCCGGTATATACTCCTGGATCAGATGATGCAGGATCTACAGTTACATTAACCATGACGGTTACAAGTAATAATGCATGTACTGCTCAAACAGCTACAGCTAATTACACAGTTACAGTAAACCCAATACCGGTTGCTTACACACCATTAAACCAAACGGTTTGTAATTCAGGTACTACTGCAGAAATTATCTTAACTAGCGATACGAATGGTACTACTTTCGATTGGACCAATAGTGATGATAGTATTGGATTAGCAGCTAGCGGATCTGGAAATATTCCATCATTTACAGGAGATAATACTGTTACTTCAACTATTACAGTGACACCTACAGCCAATGGTTGTGCGGGTAGTCAAGTAACATTTACATATACAGTAACGCCAATACCAACTGCTGAGATTACCTATCCAGCACTTCTTTGTACTTCAAGTAGTTCAGAAGTTGTGACTCAAACGGGTCAAACAGATGGTGTTTATTCTTCTACTAATGGATTGACATTAGATGCTGCTACAGGAGAAATCAACCCAAGCACATCAACTCCTGGAGATTACACAGTAACCTATACTTTTGTTTCAGATGTGGATGCGATATCAGTTGCTCCAAGTCAATCAGTAAACAGTTTATGTGTTAACTCTTCACAAAATGTAGGTGAATCATTTAAAGCTACTTCAGATTCTTATTTAACTCAGATTGATGTTAATATATTATCCGTAGCTACAGCAGGAACTGCTACTTTAAATGTATATGGAGATGATACACTTAGTGGATCAGAAATTGCTTCTCAATCAGTAATTATTGCGGATACCACAGACGTTGGATTAAAATCATTTAGAATTATTCCAGCAGTTCAATTAACACCAGGTCAAACTTATTCATTCAAAATAACTTCACCAGATGGTTTAGACGCACAGTTCACGATCGATTCAACGAATCCGTATCCTGATGGATCTGCTTACGGAATCATAAGCGGAACTCCTACTGAAAGCACAGGTGATGATTTGTATTTTGTAGTGCATGCAGGTTGTATGGATACTACAACAGTAGATGTAACTATTAACCAAACACCAGTTATTGCAGCTGTAACTCCAAGTGCAATTTGTTCAGGAACCGCATTTACGGTTACACCAGCAACAGCCGGTATGGATATTGTGCCAACAGGAACAACCTATACTTGGACGATATTGACTGATAATAATGATATTACTGGACAAAGTGCTAATAATGATGGAACAGCAACTGAAATTTCACAAACATTAACTAATGTAACTAATTTAGACCAAACAATTGTCTATGAAGTAACACCGTTATCTGCTGAAGGTTGCGAAGGAGATACTTTCACAGTTACAATTACGGTAAACCCAGAGCCAGTTTATACTAATACTAGTTTAGACGTTACAGTTTGTTCAGATGCATCAACAAATGTTGTATTACCGTTATCAGATGATGATAATGGAACGATTACATCGTTTGATATTTCAGCTGTTGTAGATCAAGATTTAACAGGATCAGCTACAGTAGGAACAGGATTAACAGATGCAAACAGTATCAGTTCAGATGACTTTAATAATGTAACGAACGATGCACAAGATGTAGTTTACACAGTAACACCATATTTTGGATTATGTGCAGGAACACCTTATGTAGTTACGGTTACAATCAACCCAGTTCCAGTTGTTTCTGACATCGCAGTTGATGCATGTTCAGATGTAGCAACAGGGTTTGTATTGCCAACTGTGGATGATGACAGTGGCGCGATTACATCGTATGACATTACTGCGGTAGTAGACCAAGATTTAACCGGAACAGCTTCAGAGGATACAGGTATAACAGATATAAACTTTATAGCAGCAGATGTTTACAACAATGTAACATCTAGCCCACAAAATGTAGTATATACAGTTGTTCCTTATTATGGATTATGTCCTGGACCAGATTTTACGATCACAGTAACTGTTAATCCAGAGCCAGTAGTCGGTAATCAAGAAATTACCGCTTGTAGTAATGCAACATTGAATACTTTCTTTAGCGCAGGTTCAGGGGTAACACCAGATCATTATATGGTTGATAATTTAGAATTAAATGGTCTTACAATTGCTTCTGGAGATCCAATGAACGATAGTTCTGCATTATCTTTAGCAGACGACACGTATATTAATAACACGAATGCTACAGTTGATGTAGTATATACCGTTATTCCAGTTAGTGTTGATGGTTGTGAAGGAAATTCATTCGAGGTAACAGTTCATGTACTACCTAGATTGATAGTAGATGTTGTAAATAATGGAGCAAGCACTATTTGTGGAAACGATAGCGCAACTCTTACTGTAACAACTGTTGGTGCGCAAATTGGAATGTGGTCAACTTCTGGAACAGGAGTTATTTCTCCTAACGTAACTAACTCAGATATTACATATATTCCATCGGCTGCAGATATTGATGCCGGAACGGTAACTTTAACTTATACTGCAACAAATATTTGTGAATCAGTATCTGATTCAGTAGTAATATTGATTAATCCTGCACCAGTAACATCAGCAGGTATCGATACTGTTATATGTGATGGTGAATCTACAACACTTACAGCATCCGGTGCAGATTCTTACTCTTGGAGTAACGGAGATGTAACAGCCGCTATAACTGTATCACCAAGTTCTACAACTACCTATACAGTTACAGGAACTATTGGTTCTTGTACAAGTTCAGATGAAGTTACTGTAACAGTAAATTCATTGCCAACTGCATCAATTAGTGTAAGTCAATCTACAATTTGTGTGGGAGCTAGCACTACATTAACTGCAAATGGTGGATCAGGATATACGTACTTATGGAGTAATGGAGCGACCACTCAATCGATTACCGTAAGTCCAACGGCAACTACAACTTATACAGTAGATGTAACAAACGCAAATGGATGTACTTCAGCTAGCTCAGCGAGTCAACAGATTACTGTTAACCCATTGCCAGTTGCTACAATCACTGCAAGTTCATCAACAGTTTGTTTAGGAACAACCGCTACATTAACCGCGAGTTCAGGAGCAAGTTACTTATGGAGTACAGGTGAGACAACAGCAACAATTACAGTTTCGCCAACAAGCGCAACAAGCTATAGTGTCACAGTAACCAATGCAAACGGTTGTTCAGCATCAAGTGCAGTAACTACAATTGGAGTTAATCCATTACCAGTAGTAGCAGGTATTACGGGTGCGACTTCTGTTTGTCAAGGTTTATCTACACAATTTGCAAACGCAACACCAGATGGAACTTGGTCATCTAATAATACGAATGTTGCTACAGTTAATACTTCAGGCATAGTTACCGGAGTAAATGTAGGAACTACTACAATTAATTACACGTATACAAATGGTAATGGTTGTTCAACGACCACTAGTGCACTAATTACAGTTAATTCTGTTCCTACACCTACCATAACTGCAGGAGGATCAACAACATTCTGTCCAGGTGGAAATGTTTCTTTAACTGCTAGCGCAGGGTCAAGTTACCTATGGAGTAACGGAGTTCAAACG
>ERZ650308.351-NODE-351-length-24446-cov-6.929728_pt1 | contig 24446 bp, 34 predicted proteins | sample MGYA00376244_ERZ650308 | MGnify/ENA primary metagenome ERZ650308 (study PRJEB26733, sample SAMN07839295) | wastewater metagenome | biome: small river; feature: stream; material: water | place: USA: North Carolina | collected 2016-04-26 ... | reverse complement strand
CGTACCTGGCTTGTGAATCCAGGCCCAGCAGATCATCCATCAGGTTTTCCCAATCCTGATCAATCTTTCCGTCCGCCCTGGCCTTCTTGAGCTTTTGAGCGGTGCCGAATACGCGCTTAGCCCATGCGCGCCATGAATCCAGAAAGACCTTGAGGCGCCCGTTCTCCTTGCCTGCCTGCAATCCCTCTTTGCGGGCCGCTACGAGGCCGCGAGAGACTAGACCGGGAGTAAAGCGCGAGCCGTCACGCGCGCGCCCCAAAACGTCTGCTTTCACGATGAAGCTGATTGCTTCCACAAGATCACGATCGGAGTAGCTGGCAGGCAGGTAACTTTCGCCGGTAGCTTGTTCCGCCAGTCGCACCCAGGTTTCGCCCTGCTGTGGGGTGTAGCGCTTCGTTTCAAGCCCGCGCTTCCACCGGCCCTCGATGGTTTCCTCAACCACTGTCATTGCATTGGCCCCGCGATAGATGCGGCCCACGGCCTCGCGCACGCCCTCATTCTCTTCGATGGTCGACGAGCCCAGCACCGCGCCGAGTTGCTGCATGGATTCCTCTTCGCTCAGACCGGCCAGCCGCCCAGCCGTGACGATGGCTTCACGGGCGCTCTCAGGCGTGATGCGGCCCTCTGCTACGTCGTCTCTGATGTTACGGGCCTTGCCGGGAGTGACCTCGACGGACTCACCGCCGCGCTTCTGCGACAGGAAAGCATCTGCCATGTCGGCCACCGCCGAGGCATTGCGCAACTCCGCCTCGCTGAAATCACGGGCCATCAGTGCGACAGCCTCCCCGGCGCTCTCGGTTTTGACGGTCTTGTTGTCGGGCGTGGTGACCGTCCAACCGTCATCCGAACGGGTGAGAGTGTAACCGCCGCGCCGGGTCAGTTCATCGGCGGCTTTGGAGGCTTCGATTTGGCCGGTCTGTTTGTCGTCCGCCCCAAACTCTGCTGCGATCTCTGGAGAACGACGGGGGGCAGCGTCGAGAATGGCGGCCTGCAGTTGTTCGTCCGTGCCATTTTGCCGGAGTTCCAGGATGTTGATGCGATCCGGCTCAGCATACCCAGCACGGCCCAGGACCTCATTGGTTGCCACTACATCGCGAAACCCGTTGAAGTCCTTCACAGTCGCCACGCCCGCGCCGATCAGCGTCAACGGCAGAACCGCAAGGAAGGTGTCGAGCCGACTGGCCGCGAAGTCTTGGAGCTCGCGTCTCCAGTCTACCGATGGAACATCAGAGGCCAAGGCCATCGTGACGGCTGGAAGTGCCAGGTCCTGAACGGATTCCTGAGTCATTTCCGCCGCGACCGACCCAGCAAAACCGCGAGCCGTTGACCTCACAAGCTCCTTGATCAGGCCCCCTTGAATGAGGTTCTTCACAGACGGCAACCCTTTGAAAATCTTCACATCCCACAGGTCGAGAGCGCCCTCGATGGCACCAGACACCAGGGCGATATTGCGCGCCGTCTGCGGTGGAATGTCAGGATTGGACAGCCGCAACTGTTCATAGTTGTTCGTGGCGTACAGTTGAGCCGTGACCGGCACCAGAGCGGCCCCGCCTGTCATCAGCCCGCCCATCAGCGCCAGTGAAGTTCCCAGCGAACCGGCCACATTGCCCACGGGGTCAGTCTGATTGGCCAGGTTACGAACCTGCCGCCCGATGTCGATACCCTTGGCGGCCCGTTGTTTGGCTGCCACCACAAGCGCGGCTTCATCCTTGGCAAGCTGGCGCTCTTCTCCCTCTCTCCGCACCGTAGGCAAACCTGCCGTGCCGCTGGATGCAATCGCGCCGTACGCCTGCGCGACGTTGCCACGGGCCTGCTCATCGACAAACTGCCGTGCCTCTTGGGCATTGGTGATTTTCGCCAGCCGGGTGACGACGTTCGCCCCCTCCGAGTCTGCCACCTGCGACAATGAAACCTCGCTGAAGGACGTATCCGATGTCATGAACCGCGCCAGTCCCTCGCCCATTTGCTGAACGAAACCGCCGACGCCGCTCTTGTCCGACTGCCCTCCCAGCGTCTGCGCTTTGCCTGCCATCGCGCCGAGAACGAGACTGCGCTCGTTGTCCGGCATATCAATCAGGCGTTCCCTGAACTCCGCCAGCGTCTTGTCGTCGCCATCCTTGGGCGCTCCCTGCATGTTGCGTTGCAGGGCCTCCATGAACTGATTGGTAGCGTCTCGATGCTTTCCGAGCACGGTCCCGGCCTGAGCATAGGACGCCATGAAGTCCTGATTCATCGACGGCTTGAAGCCTGCGCTTTTGATCACGCCTCCTTGCCAGTTGCCCAGCGCTGCAATGGGATCTTCGCCGTTGAGCGCCGAGATCAGGGCATTGATGCGGGCAGAATCGCGAATGCCCTCCGCCTCCTTGTCGCCCTTCACTTTCTTCGTGAGCTCCCCGAAGAAGCCGTTAACATCCGCAGGCGCAGCCGTGAGCGCCAACCCCTTTGGGCTCTTAGCAAACCCTGGCATGTACCAATTTTCGAACTGTTCTGACACGTCTTTGACCGGGTGCCCGGTGGCCTGTGCCACGTAGCCGACCGAAAGGAACCGCCGCCGATCCGCCTCCACGTCATCAGACAGGGCAAACCGCCGTTGCAGGATGTCGCGTTGCTGCTGTGGCAGACCCTTTTCCCAGGTGTCGTAGTCCGTGAGCGCGGCATGGAAATCAAAACCGGCAGGGGTTTCCGTGGGTACGGGGGCCTGATCAAGTGCGACGTATGGCATCCCACGATAGGCAGACCCCAGGCGGGAAAGTCAAGGGATTGACACTCGAAGCCCTGCCCGTCATTCTTTGGCGTGAACCTCAAGACTCATATCGACCGGGCGAAGAAGCTGCCAAACCTACATAAACGAAAGACATGAATACCACACAAAGCCCCACCGAGTTAGCTGCCGTGCCTTGTTCGCCTTTGTTGGCGCGAATGAAGATAGCATCAAATATCATGGCCGGGTTGCTGGCATCAGGGCATTACTCCCAGCTAATCCTCGATGGGGATAAGGAAGAGCCGCGCCTGAAAGCCTGGGATGCTGGCAAAGATTACAAGGAAGAAGGGCATGAACGCCGATTCCCGAGACATGTCGTTGACGATACGATGTCATTGATGGGCGATTTAGAGTTTCGTCTTTTGGCGGAAGACTCCAAGTGAAGGCGAACGACTTGTCGAGCGTAGAGGGCATGGTTGAAAAGTTCGTGGAAACCGCGCTCGCCTGGCTGCCAAGCGGGGATTGACAGGGGTGCTACGCTTCCGGCATGACTCCGACCAAGCTCCGCGTTCTGATTTCCGGCCTGCTACTGCTGTGCTTGTTCCCGCCGATGCAGCGAACGGACTTCCCGTTTCGTTTCCTGTTCAGTGACAACGACCTCGATCAAACGCGGCTGATCCTGTTCGGAATCGCCTTCGTGTGTGCCGTGCATCTATGGCCAGCGAGGATCAAGTCATAGCGTCTCGAATCCGAGCACGGTCACGCCGTCAAAGTCATGTTTGCCGGTGGGCGAGTACAGATCCCAGCGGCCCCGCAATGGCTTGAGCCCCAGGCGGGCAGCTTGTGAATCATTCGCCGTGCGATCCATCCACCGACCTTCCACGGTTTGACCGTTCGAGAGCTTCAAGCGCACCTTGTCACGAGGCTTCACGCCAGCTTCCACCAACTTCTTTTCACCGTCCGGAGACACGGCGAAATCGTTCGGCTTCAGCTTGGTTTCCTCGTCGCCTGGGATGGTGAATGCACCGATACCCTTGGCAGACTGCGAGTCGGCCCACTCATCATCGGCATAGCCATAGGAGGTAATGCGGTTACCCTTTGACAAATCCGCCTGCGCTTGGGGCATGAAGACATCCCAATCCGCCACATCCTGATACTGACGCGTCAGATCACGAACCTTGCCTCGCACTTCCTGTTGTGATGGCAGGCGCTTTTCCTTGGTCTGAAACTCTTCGAACCACACGCCGATTTCATCCTGAATGCGGGCAGCCGTTGCCCCGCTTTCTGCCTTTTTCTTGGGATCTTCGCTGCCTGAAACTGCCCGCATCAGGTAGTTGTAGGAGCCTTCATCCAAACCGCTCTGAGGCTGTGGCACCTTGGCCGCTTTGCTGAACATGCTCAGAGCGCCCTGTGGATCGACAGGAGCTTTCTTGGCGATCTGCTCCGCAATGCTCATGTCCTCCCATTTACTTTCGCCCGTGAGCGCGACCCCGAGAACCTTGGCCATCTTGTCCTTGTCGGCCAGCGCAGCCTTGGTCACGTCATCCACGCCGGTAGCAGGTAGCTTGTACTGCCCGAATGCTCCCGCCTTGCGCATCGACTCCACATGGTCACGTGCCCAGGCCTCCAACGAGTTCGCGGCCCGTCCCTTGGGCGTGGCATTCGTCCGTTGCGCTCGTTCAAAAGCGGCATTGAAGCGAACCGCCTGGGATTGATTCAGGCCAAGCCCAAAGAACTCCCGCATGATCGCCTCGCGCTTGCTTTCCGTCGGATCATCAGCCGGATTGTAGGTCAGGACGCGCTTGGTGATGAAGTCCTCAAATTTCCCTGGATCAGCGCCTACCTTGCCTTGCGCAACCTCCCGCAGTCGCGCTGCCGCTATAGGATCAATCTTGCCAGCCGCTGCAAGGCTGTCGATCTGAGCTGGCACAATCACCACGCCCTGCGCTTGCTGTAGGATTAGGCTTCCATACAAATCGGCCTGTGCCTTGTTCGTTTGGACCTCCTTGGTGCGCTGTGCATTAATGCGGGCCGTTTGCTCCATGAGGTCGATTTCCTCTGGCTTCACGCCTGGCACCTTACGGGCCTCCGCGATAATCGGCCCAATCTTGGATTCGTCACCTTGCCCATACGCGAGTTCCAAACGCGTGCGGGCACTGTCGAGCATGGATGCCCGCTGCTGTTCGTTCACCTTCAACAGCATTGATTCATACTTGTCCTCCGCCAGCGTGCCCGACTTGCGCCACGCCTCCAGATTGGACCGGGCGCTGTCGTAGTTGCCATTGCCCAGCTCCCGAATGAAGCCCGCGTTGTGCTGCTCACCCAGCAGTTGAAACGACCGCCTGGCACTGGTCACCTTGGTTTCGCCCACGACCCGCGTTCTCCACATGGTGGCCCGCGCCGTGATTGCGTCGCGGGCGTCTGGTGAAAGGCTCTTGTCGGCCAGCACCTTCTTAACGTGCTCGTCCGCACCCTTTTGTGCGATGCCCTCCCATTTCATTTCGTCCGGTTCTGCCGTGATTTGGGCCGCGATCTCCGCCTGCCCCATCTCCAGCATGTCCTGAGCCTCCAGCACCTTGCGCTCGTTGATGGCGCGAAACTGCTGCATGGCCATCTCATTCAGAGCGCCACCAACCTTTTGCATCCCCTCGCCAATCGCCCCGACACTCGCCGCCGCCGCGACAAATCCGCGTGAATCAATCTGCGGAATCCTCGACGCTGCCGAGAAATCGTTGTGCACCACAAAGCCGCGTGATCCACCTGCGGGCGGAAGCGGGCGCTGATTGCCAATCATGGGCGCTACGGGCGCTGGCTGAAATTGTGTGCTCATCAGGTAATTGATTGTGGGCGCGGTGCCGCCCGATAGGTGCCATAGGCGCTACTGGCGATGCTGCCCGCCGACGAAATCAAACTGCCCGTGGCCTGATTGCGCATGGCCTGGGATTCAGCCCTGGCCGAGTACAGATTCAGCTTGGCCTGTGCGATTTGCGCCAGGGAGTTCCCGCGTGCTGCCGCCCCTTGGGACTGCTGCGAAAGGCCGTTGATGCGGGCCATGATTCCGGCGTTTCGCTGCTCTTGCGCGGACTGGAACAAGCCGCGGCGGTTGTTCTCATCCTCGAACCGCAGCACATCCACCGCGTTCTGTTCAGCCGCCCCTTTCTGAGCGATCAGATCCAGCGGTGAGCCTGTCGTGTCAGCAACGCCCTGCTTGGCGGCCTGCACGCGGGTGGCCGCGATCATACGGGCGAACTCCTCGCGGGTCTTGCGGATATTGCCCTGCGTGATGTCAGTTCCAATCCCGGCTTGAGCTTCCAGGGCACGGGCGTTTGCGTTCGCCGCTTCCTCATCTTTGGCCGCGAGCTGTGCGTTGATCGCCGCTTGCATGGCCCCAAGCTCGCCCTGTTGCCGGGCCGCTTGCGTTTGAGACTGCGCATTCAGGAGCGCGAGCTGTGCGTTGTCAGCCGCGGCGCTTTGCTGTGCCGAGTACGATACGCCAGCACCGACAGCGGAAACCACTGTGCCGATGATCGCCACCCATGTGAAAGGATCAGCCATGTTAGAAGGTTTTGACGAGGTTAGAGAATCCCGGAACACCCTGGAAGCCGTGAGCAATCGCCGCTCTCGCTACCCGCTCATCCGCGATACAGCGGAGCACTGAGTAACCGCGACCCCTCAACAAGAACTCGATGCCCCTCAGGCAGCAGCCGAAAGCGGCGTCAGCGTCTTTGAAGCTCAGGCCGGGCCGCGTGATCACATGTTCCAGAAAGGCTACACCCACGCCTGCCGATTCGTAGGCCCAGGCGACCGCTTGCGGCTCACCATCGCGTTCAGCAAACACCCCGAGAGGCGGAATCAGCGTTTCAAGGAACGGACGATCATGCCGGGCCATCCACCAGTCATTGACGAGCTGGTAGTCTCCGACCTTCAGGCCGTAGATTCTGGCTTCGAGTGGCGCATCAGTCCCCATACACGTTGACGCTGGGAACCACTGTCACCAAATTCAAGGGCAAAGCCCCCGTGGAGCGGAAATAGACCTCGCACGAATCGTTCATGCGGCCCACGTTCGACAGGCGCACAAGCCCAGTTGTGCCGGCTGAAATCTTCAATGGGTACAAGGTGCCACCCGCGCTATCGGCATACTTCGCGGCATCGGTACGGTACAGACGCACCGCCAGAGATGGAGTGTGCATCTTCCGGCTTTGTGTGGTGCCAGTTTGCAACTGGATGTCGAACGGCATCGGTTGCAGCTCTGACGTGAACGGGAGGCCCACAACGGCATGTGTCGTTCCCGTGGGCACGGTCACGGAGCCGCCGGATACCACCGCGTCAGTCTGAGCAATGCCGTTTGCGGTCACCTTGGCTGTCAGCCCGTTGAGATGCGTCAGCCCTGTTACACTGGTGAACGCCGCGCCCGTCTTCGTTACCGCGCCGTCCATGTGATACAGCCGCCCGCCGTTGTAGAGGTTCGCCCAGAACGCGACATCAATCTTTTCAAGCCTCCGCGTGCCGTTCCTCAGGACAACAAACCACACATCATCGGCGCTCGCGGTGTCGCCGTAGGTCACGGCCACGCTCTCAAAGGTGCCCTGTGTCGTGTGCTTGGCCCAGGCGATCACCTCTTGAGCCCGGTTGTACGTGCAGGTGAGCAACGAGCCGTCCAGCATCACACACCAGAGCATCTGCTCTGGATTCTGAGAAAACGCGATGGCTCGAATGCCCGACGTCGTCAGATGCTTTATGAGTTCGGTCAGGTCCACCGCCTGGAACTGCTGAGTCTCCCAGGCGAATTGATATTCCTGCAGGTGCATCGAACCGCGCTGAACAAAGATCGTGCTGCCCGCCGCCGGGATTGCCTGCAAAGGTGCCGATCCGATTCGCGATTGACGCCTGGCGCTGATGTTGGTGGGCGTGATGCCGGTATCCGCGCCATCAAGAAGCCACTCGTCGCCAGCGGTGCCAAGCAAGATCCCACGCGAGGCCGGAACCATCCATTGAATCGGGTTCCCCTCATTGCTGGCGATCTCGAACATGAACCCGCCATCATCGAAGCCGGTACGCCGGAAGTTGAACAGATCATTGACCGACGATGCCCAAATCGTTGTGGGGCGCTTCTCAGTGCCACCAAAGTACACGCGCTGATCGTGGATGCAGACAGAAGACGGGTAGCCCTGCGAAGGTGAAAACGCGCCACGATAGACCGATGTGGTAGCCTGCCCAGCCTGAGCATAGTCGAACCCAGGCATCGCATTGAAAGACATTTTGCTGTCAGACGATTTTGCCAGCACCTGCAACCACTGCGCAGAAATTCCGTCTGTCGCCACCAATGTGAACCGAGGTTTTGCCCCAGATGAGGACGCCGCCCCGTCGTACTTCACGACGCGCACGCGGAGCGTCTCGCCTACACTGTCTCCGGAGATGCTCCAGTTCTGATCTTTCTTCCCGGTCAGGTGACGAATGGTTCTCCACGCTCCGCTTGATTCCTTGGACTCGACAAACACGTCGCCTTCCCAAATGCCGGTAGTGTACAGCTCCCACTTCCCTAGCACGTACAGTTCGTCAGACACCTTGAACTCGTCAGCCGTGGAGCCTAGAACGGTCACATCCACCTGTTGTTTGAGCCGTTTCCATGAGATTTGAAGTTGCTCGCCTACGCTCCAGTCTGCAAACCCCGCTGGAGAACTAAACAGGTTTGGATTTCCCCCGACAGGGAACCAGATATCATGTGAGGCCCACACACTCGGAGCCGCGATGCTCCCCACGTGCCGAAGCTCAAAGGTAGCGGTGCCGGTGCTGCGAGTGACGGTGATCTTCAGGAAGGCGTAGTGATGAAACCATTCCTGCCGAAGCGTCATTGCCCCGACACTCGCGTTTGTGACCGTGTACAGGTTGCGAAAGGTGCCATTCCAGGTGTCAGACCCAGCAATAACAATCGTGCCCGTGAACGCTGTTGTGCCAGTGTAGAGCCGCCATGCACCAGGAAACGGCCCGTTTTCGACATTGGTCATGTTCTCCTTGTAGATGCCGCCAAAAACCCAACTCGCAGTTACGGCGGTGTCCTTCGCAATGGTCCAGCCTTCCTGAACATCGGTGGCATCAGGAATGGAAACAGACTCATCCAGCACGGGAGGCCAGTAGTTTTTTCCAAAGCCAGCGATCAAACCATCAGCGGACCCCATGCAGCGCGAGAACTCCCATGAGCCATCCGCCATTCGCTTGATGATGATAGGCGGCATGTTGGAATGAGCGACAAAAAGAACGTCGTTCACCTGCGCATAGCTAATTTCGTCAATGTCGAAATCCGTCCCTGGCCAGCCTGGGCTTGTGGGAAACGAGAGGATCAGGGTGTCAACAACCGCGCCGTCAGAGTCCCAAATGGTCACGTACTCATGGCGAAACCCGATGATGAAACGGGTTGAGGAATCGTAGACGAACGGAATCAGCTTGAGCTTGGTAGCGTCTTCCGTGTCCTCATCTGTCATCCCCACATGGAGCAAGGACGGCCGGCGCATGGCCGCTCCTGCGCTGGTCGGAATGAAGTTGCGAAGCAGGCGACAAGACCGGCTCAAACTCGGGAGATCAGTACGCCCCTCCAGGAGCGGAGTCACCTCGCCACCGTTGAAGCTGTTTAGGGGAATCTTCATCCAAAGCGCGAATCGAAACCGTTGCGAGCATCCAGCCAGCCAGAACCATTTTGCGCGAGCACAGCACGGGGTTTCGTCTCTCCGTTGTCCGGCCCGAATGCCTTTTGCATGTACTGCTCAGCGCGTTGATCGAGTTGCGCGGCCAGCCCTTGCGCTGTCGTGATGCCGGTAGCCACACGGGCAGCCAGGCGCAGGCAGAACGCCTCCTTGAAACTGTCGTCCCACGAGGAAGGGTCAGTCACCTTGGCCACGTACCGGAGTTGCGCGCTGTCGTCGTCTGTCAGCAGCAAGCCTGATTCGATGTCGTACCCGGCCTCACTGGTGCCAGCCTCGCGGCCATTCCAGTTCAGGGCCCGCAGGTAGTCAGTCGGCAGGACGTAGGCAAACTGATAGTCGAACGCAGGCGCATCGTAGGCGGAGATTGCGAGCGACGAGCCCGTTGTCGTCGCAGCAGCATCCATCTCAAAATGTGTGCCGTCCGTGACGCTGGCAACCTTGGTCCCGGTGGGGATACCGCTGCCGATCAGGGTTTGACCAACGGCGAGTCCTGTTGTGGAAGCGACGGTGACAGTCGCATCGCCGCGTGTCACCGCGCCCGTCGTCAGCTCGATAAGCCCGTCGAGTTCCAGTTCCACGCGCTTGATTGCGAAGTTCCAATGCCGCTGCCTGAGCAGGGCATCGCGAACAAGGTTCCAGTGCCTCCGCACATGCACGCCTTCAGGTGAGCTTTCGTTGAACGCCTCGATTGATGTGGTGCCCAGGTGGCCAAGCGCGATGTTCGCCAGCGATGTAGCATCATGGTTGGTATCGTCCGCACCGCCCCAGGATGAGTAATGCCACGGAAACTCAGGGTCCCCGGTGCCCGATGATTGCTTGAACCGGATGTCAAACGCCGCGCCCAGGTCCCAGCCCCAATACCATTGATAGGTGCCGTTGGAGCCGCCGCCGATTGAAATCGTGCTCGCATTGGCATCCGCCCAATCCTGACTTGGCAGCTTCCATTCGACATAGATTGTGTGGCTATGGTCGTAGGGGCCATAATCAAACTCGCTGAAGACCTGGAGTGGATTCTCCCCGGCAAAGGTCACGATGTTGGAAATGTCAGGATCAGCAGGCATACCTTTTCACGCAAGAAGCGGCGGCCCAGACCAAAGCCCAAGCCGCCGCCAGCTCATACATCCACAACCAACCAATTAGCAGGCAGACGACAGATATGTCACTTCGACCACGATGCCGACGCCAGCCGGAATGGTGGGCTCAGTCGTGCCAGTGCCGTACGCGAAGTACAGGCGCAGCTCGTCGTCCGCAGCGAGGGAAACGCTGTCGCCAATCGGAGTCCCAGCAATCGGGGCGAGAGTGACGGCTGCAGTCAGCGCCTGCAAACGGGACGTAGGGTCCGAGAGCGAGACAGCCGTACCCGACGTGTTGACCTTCTTGAGCTGTGCCTTGAAGTCGATGGTGCCCGAACCGGTGAAGCGCAGGCGGGTTTCTTCCACCACAACACGAGCGCCCTTTGCCTGGAGGGTGCCGAGAATGTGGTAGTTGCCATTGACCTCATTGCCAAGAGTGGTGACGATGAATCGCGCCACACGCTTGACCAAGCCCAGGTTATCACGGTTGGGGGTGCCCGTCTTTGCATTGGCAGCAGCCTCAAGCGCCGTCTGCCAGTCTGATTTTCCGTTAGCCATAAGTAGGTGAATTCCTCCTGAGTGAGTGGGTTAGGCGTTGTTGGTGTTGTCGCAGGGCAGTTCGAGAACCATTTCATCGAACACGCGGAAGACGCCAAACTCGGCATACGCTGCAACCTGGATCGCGTGACGGCTTTCGGCCAGCACGTCGATATGGGTTTGCACGCCGCCGACTGGAGCCCAACAGAACGCACGTTTGGCGAACGCCAGACAGGACGTGATGTTGGACGCGACATTCAGGCGAGTCGTCGTGATCACCTGGAAGCCGTGAAGCTTGTGCATGCGATCACCGCCCTCATACTTCTCGAACCAAGCCAGCACCGTTTTCGCCCATGACTCGCTGTAGGCAGCCTCAGCCGACAGAATCAGGTTCGTCTTGTCATCGGGGCTGATTGCAAGCACCAGCTCTTCGCGGTCGAGATCCACGAACGCCTTTTCAAAGAGCGTCTTGGCCCGAAGAATCTTCCAGATGTGCAGGCCGGAATTGCTGCCAACTGCAGTACCTGGTTTGACGTAGTTGACCGGCACAACCTGCGACGCCGGGAAGTTCGTCGGCGTGATGTGCGGACGAGGGCCACCAAGCGACGGCGCAAGCGCAGCGTCAATGAACAGATCGTCTTTGATGCGGTTGAGGCCAGCCATGGCGTCCTGAAGCACGCGCCCGGTAGGCAGGGCGATGGTGTCCAGAAGCTTTTGATCGTTGCGGTCAAACTTGACCGGACGCATGTCCAGGTTCTGTTTGAAGCCCGAACGGAAACCGCCCTCGAACTCCTTGGCAGTGTTTTTGCCGAAGCGGCTGTTGTTGACGAACCAATCTTGAGTGTCCGCCATGCGCTTCGTGTACTGCGGAGCAGTCCAGGCGGGATCAATGTTGGTGACGGCGGAGAACTTGGAATCGTTCTGCTGAACGGCAGCGAGAAAGGCGTCCTGGAACTGCTGCCGCGTATGTTCCGGGATCGTGTAATTGGTGCCAAATGACATGGTGAAATGCGAAATGAAGTTTCAAATTCGCCTCGCCGTGTCGGTAAGCCGGTTTCCGGGCCGTGAGCAGATGCGGTGCTTGTGGGGTAAGTCCTCGCGGAGCCCCGGCACAAAGAAGGCGTGTGGACCTTCCACACGCCTTGCAACTGGTTTTTGAAGAATGTGCCGCCTCGATCAGCTTGGGAACGCCGCCTTGTAAGCTGCCGTCACGCGGTTGAAGACATCGCCAGTTCCCTTGATGTACTCACTGTGAAGCGGGTTTTTCGGGTTGGTCATGATGTCCTTGGCCTGAGCCAGATCCACCGCCGCAGAGCCAGCGCCACGAATGCCGCCTGCCCCGCTGTCTTCGCCGGTAGCACGGGCCGCCGAGACAATGAACTCCAGGAAGTCAGCCCCGGCAAAGTTGCCACTCTGAGGATCAGCGGCACCTTCATTCAGGTATCGGCGCATGGATTCAGGCACCCACTTCGCATTAGCGAGCGCCTTCGCCTCCGCGACCGATGCGTCCAGCCTGTCGCCAAAACGCTTTGTCAGTTCGGTCTTCTCCGCCTCGATCACTTGCGCCATGGCAGCGCGGTTCTTGGCGACGGACTCACCCAGGTAATTAATCTGGAAGTCTCGCAGCGCTGCGACCTGACTCTTGGTCAAACCCAGCTCACGGGCACGGCTCAGGAAAGCCTTTTCCATCTCGGCATCATGCTGGAGACCATCGGGCAGCTTTTCCGGTGGCTTCAATCCGTAGTCCTCCGGCTTCTCAGGAACGCCGATGGCCTTGTAGTAAGCGGCGATCTCCTCAGGCGTTGCGCCTTCTCCAGGGACCTTGACGAGGCCTTCTGTCTTCTGGCGTGCCGCCGTCATGTTGGAGCGCACAAAGTCTGCGAGAGGCTTCGGTGCACGGTCCAGCCATTGCGCTGGATCGGTCAGGCTTTCGGTGCCGTCCTGCCCCTTGGTCAGGATGGCTTCATGCCAGGCAGGAGGCGGAGCGCCACCGCCACCATTGGCGGTTTCGGTTGCCTGCTCAAAGAGGAATGTATGTGGTCGGATCATGGTCGGTGTGGTGTATGAGGTTGCCTGCGATTACTGCCCTGGCTGGCGCGCCTTCCACTCTGCCCAGGCTGGCGTTTTAGTGCCGAGACGCGGGTCTTGCTCAGGCTCTGGATCATTGACCGCAGGCGCAGCCGTGCTGGTTGCTTCGTCGCCGTCGCCTTCATCGTCAGACACATCGGCTTCAAAGGTCAGCTTGCTACCATTGGCCGCGTTGATCTGGCCTTTCAGCACAGGCGTTGCTTTGACGGTCAGACGGCAAACGCCGTCCGTGATGGTGCCGATTGTTTCTCCTTCATTAGCGACAACGCCCTCAGGCGTGATGGTTATTTTCATGGGTGGTGGGTGGTGGTGGCTGAATGATCAAACCCGCCGTGCCATGCAGCCACAGCAGCGCGACGACTTCTTGATTTCCCCGCACGTGCTCAGTGGTGCGCTCGTCGGGTAAGAAACAATGCTCCAAGGGGTTGCGATGCTTGCATAATTCAGCAAGCACGCGCTCACCCGCTGGAGTCTGGAAACATGCCTTGCAGTCTTCCGCGAACTCCTTGCTTACCACGGCTCGAAGGGGCGCAATCATGCCGCTGCCTCCTGTGCGCCGCCAAGGGCACCGGTCACTTGTTTGACGATCTCGGGACTCTTGGCCGCTTCCATCAGCATCTCGCGTTGCTGTTGTGCTTGCTGCACTGCTGCCCGCTGTTGCCGGATACGTTCGCGCTCATCCAGGGGCACCAGCAAATCGCGAAGCCCTGAGTCGGTGGCGATGTCCCGCGTCGCCTTGTCGCCGTCAATGTTGTCGAACACCTCAGGACGGCCCGCTTGTGCCATGGATGCGGCCACCTGGAACATCTCCATGAACCTCGACCGCTTGGCGGCCTGAATCTCCTGAGACATGCGGTTGGTCTGCACCACACGCGGAAACAACAGCAAGGGCTGACCAACGGCGTTGGCTACAAACGCTTCACGGGGCGGCGGTGGCAGTTTCCCGGCGCGATACAAGATCATAAAGACCCGTTCCAGAATCGGATTGATGAAGCCGGTGGTGAGCGACGTGAACGCAGGACCGATACGGCCCAACTGCTCCGCCTGGAGCGCTTGCACGTGCGGGATATTCAGATCCCCCTTCCGCGTGCTGAACAGGTCGAACAGCTTAGCGTGGAACGCCTGGCGCACGGCGTCTTCCTTGCGCTCGATCAGCGCCAGTCCGAAATTCAGGTTGCCCTGCGTCATCCACTCGACGGGGAACATGTCACGAGTCAGACCGCCCATGGTGATTCCGCCGGCACGAAGGTCTGGCGTCCCCTCGTAGCCCTGAGGCAGGATCATACGCGGGTTCACCTGCGTTTCCGCCAGGGTGGACATCAGCAGTTCAAGGTAATTTACGCCCCGAATCTCTGCCAGTGCCTTCATAGCCGGGCTTGCACCGTAGGCGCTCGCTTCACTCCACCGCAAATGCCGGGTGACAATGGCCGGAAGCTCTTCAAAGCCGCTGTTGCTCACGACGAGCTTGCTGTCCTTGTGCAGGATAATGGAGGCAATCGGCATGGATTGCGGCCCTCCATTGGGTGAGCGCTGGGATTCCGCCCTTGGAACAATCGCGTGCAGGTAGCGATCTTTCTCCATCGGCTTTGTCGCCAGTTTGTTTGCCACCTGGGGCGGGAGGTTATCGCCGAACCGCTCTTGTGCTTGCTTGGCGGTCAGCTCGAATTCACGAAACGCTGTGTCTACATAACCCTCTTCATCCTCACCGATAACAAACGTCCCTGCATCCCAGCAACGGAACATCAGCGGGTTGCGCTTCCCTTCCTGAGCCCACAGGGTAGCCGTGCCGAACGTCCCGCGATCAAGCAGCGCCTCGTGGGCGGCGGGGTAGAAATTGCTCGTTGCTAGAGCCGTAAGCGCCACTTCCGTGCAGGCGGCCAGCCATTCTTCCAGCGCCTCGTTGCCGTCTTGTTCTGGTGCCGGTTTCCACGAAAACCAACGGCCCTCGTACGGCATTACCCAGGACATGAGGCCGGAAGCAAGCCCCTCATTGGCCTCGACCGCGATGGTGTTAAGCAAGCGGGTATCGGGCGAAATGTTGGCGTCCTGCGTTGTGGAGCCTGAGATTGCCGTGAGCAGTGACGACACTTTCCGAGTCAGGCACATACGGCCGCATTCCGTCCACAGGCGCTGCATCCCGCTCGCGTCGGTGCGCAACTGCTCGTTCAGCTTGAAAAGGGCGTCTGGTGTGATGTCCATAGAATCAGACTGCGGTTGCGGTGCCGCCGACTCCAACGGTGCGCGGTGCTCTAACAGTGGCCGGTGCCGTCATTGCGTAGCCGCCGCCGTACACGGGTGCAGACGCCGCGTTGCTGCCTGAGCTGCGGCCCATGTTCGACATCATGCGGTCAAAGTCCTTGGCTTCTTTCTTGGCGGCTTCACGGCTCGCCTTCATCGCCGCTTGGTTGTTGGGCGGTCCCAGGACATCGTTCAACCACTTGTGAGCGGCGGTATGCGGGTTGGGGAACGGTTTGATTTTGTCCTCCGCCTCCATGACTCGTTGCCCAAAGTCCCCCTTGTGGAGCCTCCCTTGGTGAACATCGCGCCGATGTGCGTAGTGGATCATGCCGCTTTGTAGCCTCCCCCAAGAACCATGGTGCCGCCGAGTTTGTCAGCATTGCTCCCGGCCATGCGGGCCGAGTTGAAGGAGAAGCGACGGGCCGAGTTGCGCTTTTGATCGCGGGCAGCCTCAATCGTGGCGTCGTTCGTCTGCTGTGGCGGAGCCGCGGGCAGGATCTGAGGCGTTTTGACAGAAGCGGCCGCCTCTGCCTGCCTGGCCATCATCATCATTTGCGCCTTGAACTGCTTGGCCGACTGCTCACGGGCAAGCTGTTGCTCTTTGATCGCCGCGCCGTTGTCGCCGCCCTTATGCAATCGGGTCAGCCTGCCGCGACAGTCCACAAGCCCAGGCTCGAAGTGAGGCCCGCCGAAGTCGAGATTGGAATCGCTCTGCATCGACAGTGTAAAGCGAACCACTCCGCTCGAATGCAAGCCATTTCTTGGGGCTGGGTAGCTTGCTGATCGCCTCCGCCGCGTCGCCAGCCAGCAGCCAGACCAGCCAGCAGTCGCCCGCCGGATCGATCAGCCATGGCGAAAGCAGGTCTTCCCGACTCCAGTCCGCACCAACGGGCCGGATCATGGCGAAAGCGCCTGGCGATGCCCACACAAAGCCGTGCTGCAAATGATACCAAAGGTCCTCGTGAAAGGTCCTGGCGCACGGTTCCCGCTCATAGACGGCCTGAGCTTGTTCGTACGGCGTCATGCTCGCATTCCCATTAGGGCGCGTAGAGGTGCCTTGGTGGCAGGCTGAAACCCGCCTGTCTTGTCGATTAGGCCAAGCTTCTCGGCTTCCGCCATCGTGCGCACGCCGTCGGCCACGTGCGAGGCCCAGGTGTGCAGCGGGGTAATGCGGGTAACGCCGTTAGCTGTGTCCGGTGCCGACTCGTACGCCTTCAGCCCTTTGACACCCAGCTCGCAGGCTGGCAGCCGGAACTCAAACGTGGGGAAGAGTTCCGACACGTAGTTGATGCCCTGCCACACGTCGGGGATCGGAGGGACAACAACGATATTTTGCAGGCCCGCCGCTATGGCGTCAGTCTCAAACGTTGAACCAGTTCGGCTTTTCTGCCTGGCGTCGTGGGGTAGGTAGTGTTTGCCGAACGTGTAGCCCTTGCCTCGCATGTGGGCAACGCGCTCCGTCAAGGTGAGGTTCAGCCCGTAATCGCAGTCTACAAACCGGGTGACACCGTACGGCAGGCGCTGCCAGTACCACACGACGGTATTCAAAGGCCCGCCCAGGTCCCATGACGTGTTTACCGGCGCACGGCCATCGATCGGGAACGGGCCAATCCGTTGACTGGCCAGGGCGTCACTCAGGAACCGGCCCCAGATGGCCCGCTCATTGGCGACCGAGAAGTCACAGTAGAACTCCTGGCGAATCATCGCCTCAGACATCCCTGAGCGGCGCTCTGCCTGGATGTCTTCAGGGCTGATCGCCTGGGTGTCATCCACGCTCAACACCTGGGTGAACCATGCCGAGTTGCCGCTGTTGACCTTGAGCAGGTCGTAGAAATGATTCTCGCAGCGAGGCGTGCCGTTGAACCACGCGAAGCCGCCGTTCTCCGCCAGGATCGGGCGGGTGTAGTCCCAGGCCAGCGGGTTCTGGTTCTGGTACTCGGAGAAGACCACGCCGTAGAAGTTGCCGCCCACCACATCCAGGTTGTCGGTGCCGAGAATCTGGATGGTAGAGCCGTTAACCAGCTCGATCAGCATGTCTGTCTCATTCGGCCTTTTCTTCAGCAGCGATAGCGGGATGTGGTCAATCACCCGCATCCCATTGGTCACGTCTACGTTGCGCCACAGCGCCTTTCTGCCGAGTGTAGCCGTGGGGAAATAGTAGGCATAGTTGGCCATCTTCTCGATGGCCTTCACGATCAGCTTGTTGAAGCAGAGCTTGTCCTTGCCGCATCGGCGATGCCAGACCAGCAGGACGCGCTTCAGATCGTCCATGGCATTCCAGGCTTGGACCTGATACGGGCGCGTGCTGTACCGGTGTGGGAGTTCCAGCGTCATCCCTGGCGTTTGATCACGATTTCAAGCGCCCCGCTGTGCTCTTGCTTCTCCGCCTCGTTCCAGCCGCACATTTTGGCTGCCTGGGTGATGGCCGACACGCGGGCGCTCCCGAGTTGCCCGCTATCCTCTGCGATCTGTTTGAGCAGCTCCATTGCCCTTTCCCGAGTAAATCCCGACTTTTCCGCTATTTTCCCCCTCATATCGGCAAGGAATCGGGAAACATCGGGATTGAGCACCAGTTTTGATGCCTCCTTCTCGGGATTCTTGGAGTTGTAGCCTGCTTTGCGGTACGCCTCAGCTTGTGAGCAGCCGGAAAGCAGATTGTCGCAGAAGGCGCGCTGTCTGTCGTTCAGTTCCACATGGAACAACGCGGACAATTAAAGGCAAAGTCAAGGGCGGGTTTCAGGGCTGGCGGTGGAGTTCGGTGGAATACTGTTAACCTCTTGCGTTGCCCACACTGCCAAACATGCCGCGTTGTGCCGTATCACCAGCCATCGTTTGCGTTCTACCGGAGCCCGCTTCCACCATTTGTGCCGAGACTCAAATCCCATCTCGTGATAAACCTTGCCCCAGATAAATTTTTCCTGATCCGTCCAATTGTCTAGATACTCACATTTCCGTTCACAAAGGCGAACAAAACGCATGAAGTTGCCGTCGCGATCAATGATTTCCGCACTCATGATTCTTTGGTCCCTTCAAATGCTGGTGAGAACTCTTTCAACCGACGGCAGATGGCCTTGGCGTGCTCGCTGGCTGTTGCCTTCTACGAGGCAAGCAACGATGCGCACGCGGTCTGTGGTGCGGAGCTGATTCACCGGATGTCCTCCTTGAGGATGAGGCCCAAAATCCAAGCGCTGCGAGTCGCCTTGCCTGCACACTGAGCGTCGAGCATCGCCCATGCGTCTGGTGGCAGTGTGATGCTGGAGGTAACTCCCGCCTCGCCATGCGCTGCGGGGCGGCCAGCGCCTTCTCTCTTGCCGCCGCGCCCTTTTGCGGCTTTCTTTGCGGGCGTCTTTGATGATGCACTCATAGCTTGATCTCTGTGAGGTTGGCCCGGCTGGACTGCTATCCAGCCGGGCTTTTGTTTTGTGGTGGATTAGGCCAGCACAAAGGTGCCCGCAGCGGTTTCGCGGAGGGTGCTGCCCATTTTGCCTTGCACCGCAATTGCGGTGATCTTACCAGCCCAGCCGTAGCCGTCTGATTTACCGAGGTCAACCTCTGTGACCTCAATGAGGGCATCACAAGCGCCCGCTCCGTAGGCCTGCTCTAGCCGCATGTGGACGATCTCTCCAAGCTTTTTGTTGCCTGGGTTGCCACCCTGCCAGAGGGCGCAATAGACGCCACCACGGTTGAGCGCATCACTGGTGCAGTGGGCGCGCATCCCGACTACTAGGGGGACATTGCGCCAAGCGGCGGCGGCGGCGAGTTGCGTTGCGTCAGTGACCTGGGCGTCATGGATTGCCTGGGCGGCTTCAGCGGCGGTCAGTTCTGGAGTGATGGTGTAGGTGCTCATATTGTTTTTGATCTCTGTTTGTTTCTTGGTCTCGGCTGCTACCGATGTGACCATAATACGTGCATCATTTGAATAGTCAACAATAAATCAAAAGATTTATTTCAGGGGCTATTTTCAAAGTAGCCAACTACCCACATTTCCGTTCACATTGCTGCTGTTCATTCTGTGCGCCTTCACGGGCTGCATGGTGATCGCGGCATTGTGGTCAAGCTATCAATTCTCAAGTCACTGAATATGAAAACCTTCGACGACTACTTTGAGTGGCTGATGAAATGGGAGGGCGAGGTTTTCGAAAACGACCCAGCAGACCCAGGTGGCGCTACGAAATTCGGCATTGATCAGAGAAGCCATCCACTCGTAAACATCCGAACGCTTACCAGGGATCAGGCAAAGGAGATTTACCGCGCCGAATACTGGCTTGCGGTGAAGGCTGATAAACTTCCTTGGCCGATTAACTGGATCGTTGCGGACATTGGCGTAAACAACGGCAAGGGCCGCGCTATAAAGTGGCTGCAAGAGCCTCTCGGCGTGCTGGTAGATGGGAAGATCGGGACGGTTACAGTCGGGGCCGCTTGTGCTGCTGATATTCCCAAGCTTCGCCAAACCCTGCTCAACAGGCGCGAGGCGTTTTACCGCTCAATTGCCAAGGGTGCACAAGCAAAGTTCCTGAAAGGCTGGCTGAATCGCAACGACAGCTTGAGGGAAGTCACGGTCTAACCGCTTTCGGCTTGAATTCTTTCAGTCTGGCTAGAGCCCCCTCTTGCATGAGAATATGCACCTCCCGGCGCTCGCATTCCACTTTGTCTACCCATGAGGGCGACACATCCAAAACGGCAGCGGCCTCCGCCTGGGTGAGGCGGAGGCGTTTGCGTTCAGCTTTGAGTTTTTTGGCAAAGGTCATGATCAAAGCGAGATGGAACGGTAATCAAGAAATCCAAAAAGCTGCCGCAGAGTGGACTCCTCAGAGATGCCCTGCTCTGCCCATTGGTGATGATCTTCCGCCTCAGCCAAAAGGCGGGAGATGTATTGATCCTTTACCTGCCCTGTGATGTGGCTTGTTGTTGTGGCGATGGTATCCAGAGCATCGCAGATGCGGGTGTCGAGGGTGGGCTTTATCTCGCGATTTTCCCACCCCAGTTCGATCAGGATTTCCCTGACCGCCTCATCGTGTGTGTTGGCATCAATGCCGTCCACTAAGGCGCTGACTTCGGCGGCGGTCATCTTGACTACCTTGCCTTCTGTCGCATCGCGGAAGGCCTGCATTTTTTCTTGGTGAGTGAGGGCTGTTGTCATGGTTTTATGTTTTCGGGTTGAGTGAGGGGTATGTGATTAAGCTGCGTTAAGGGCATCATGCAGAGAACCTGCGAAATGTTCAAATCGTCCAGCGCCGAGCACTGCATCAAAAGCTTGTGCCAGATCCATGCCAGCGGACTGCAGGGCCAGAATAGCCGCTGAAAATACCACGTCTTTGGTTGGCTTCGTGCCGGTGGTGGCTTCGATGTGGGCGGCGAGTGCGTTGAGTGTCGTGCTGTTCATGTGCCTATATTCGCACAACGTCCGAATGAGTCAATAGCTATTTTCGCACATTGTACGATTTATTTTCCAGCCAATGCTAAAGCAGGCGATGAAGGCTAATCGTGCTTCTCCAGGTACGTGATTTGATCCGCTTTCCCGTGGCACTAGGCGAGGATGTGGCAATCCCGAGGCAGTTTTTGCGGCTGTGAATAGCGGAGTCCTTAGAGCCTGATCAGCGCTTTTGAAATCAGCAAATCAGGGCCATGATAAAAATATTATGATTTGTTGTTGACTAATCATGCTGGGGGCGTATGATCCTCACGTCGGTAGCAGCCGACGCAACATCAACAACAATAAACAGAGAACACTATTATGGAATCGCCAATCAACGCCCCAATCGTGCTGGCTCGTAATTACAGGACAGACGGCGTCTGTGAAGAGCTCACCTACACCGTCAGCAATGGCTATTTTGTCACCCGCAACGGCCAAATTGAAGACGCCCGTCAAGAGTTGGATGACGCCGCCGCTCGTGAATTTTATGACGCCGCCGCCTATCAGTTGGCTGATCGCCCTTGATTCCTCAGTAAAAAACGCCTGGCCCTCATCACAGGGCCGGGCATCACAACCGGAAACAACATCATGAAAATCGCAGAACTCATCAAAGCCGTATCCAATCTCGTCGAAACCCGCGAAATCATCGAGCACGGTAGCATCCGCTGTCTATTCTCTCAGCGCACTGTCGATGAAATTTGCTCCGCCGAAGATTGTGACGAAGTGGACACCGGAATCATCGGTGACGACGACCTAGCTGCCGAATTGAGCGACCTCGCGGAAAACGGTGACCAGATCGCGGAACTGCACCTCGAAGACCTCGTGAAGCTCGAAGACGCCTATCGCGGCGACGACATCACAGACTACCTGGATTCCGAGAAGGAAGACGAGCTCAAAAAGCTTGATGCGCTGATTGACGCTGCTCGTGAGCTTGTCTAATCCACAACAAGAAGCCCGGCCCTCATCACAGGGCCGGGCATTAATCTATGGCCATTCCATCGAAAATAGCCAGCGCGTTAATGCTTCGCCTCAGGGCCGAAGGTAATGAGAAAATTATTAATGCCCCTAAATTGGGAGGTAAGGCAGGCGCGGTGGGTGCGCGCGAGCGACTGAGGAAGCGATGGCAAGACCAACCGGAGCTGATGCGGGAAATTGTGCGTGAAGCCTCCGCAAAGGTCCCGCAGGGCTGTGCCCACCCCAACGCGAAAACCTACACTATTTTTCCTCCGCCCGGCGCAGGCAAGCCTATCCATGGAGTGAAAAATTTGTCTCTCTGGCTCAGAGAGAATGCCCAGATTCTGGGCAAAACACCAAAAAACGTGAAATCAGCTCAGTCCATGACCAACCCAGATGGCTGGAAGGGATGGAGGGCCGTGGCTCACTAATTACCCCAAAAAAAAGCCCGGCAGGTAGCAGCCTGCCGGGCCAACTCAGAGAACAATCATGAGCACTCCAACGGAGCCAGCCAAACAACCACACAGAGGCCAGGGAGGCAAGCGCGAAAACGCAGGCCGCAAGCCTGCCTACGGCGAGCGCGGCATCACGTCCAGCATTACCATGCCCCAAGCCGCCTGGGACATGCTAGACGCGCTCTGCGGCCCATTGGGGCGCAGCGGCTGGATCATCCAACAAATACTCAAGGCTGACATCAAGGCCACACAATGCATCAACAAAATGTCTCCATGATGTCGCGGATGCGGACGTATGTCGCGTAGAATCCGACCATTCTCTTTCCAGGTTTTCGTTGGCTTGGCATTGGGTGACTAAACACCCGCAAAAACAATTTACAACTTTTTTCAAAATCCTGTTGACTGGGTGTCTAGTCACCCGTTAAAAAGCAGGTGTCTAGTCACCACGTCATGAGCACAATCTACATAAACACTCCGTTCCTTCAGAATGAGCACGATGCCATTGCTGACAGCGCCAAGCGCAACGGCAGAAGCAAGGGGCAGGAACTCCGGTTTCTCGCACTGCAAGCACTCGGCCTAGCTGCCGCCAAGTCCCCTCGCTCTGCGAAGAAGAAAGGCGGTGCCAAGTGAGTTCCACCCAACCCGATGTCCTCACGCTTGGCGTACGTCAGGCGCTTCTGTCTCCGAAAGAGCGCGAAGTGTTTCACCTTCTCGGCCAGGGGATGTCCTGCAAGGAGATCGCCGGTTCCCTGGGCAAGTCGGTCAAGACCGTCGATGCGCAGTGTCAGGCGATCAAGAACAAGATGGGCCTGCGCGATATGCGTGCCGTTGTCGTCGCCGCCGTGCGCATGAGCGCAGTCAAACGCTAACCCTTCATCTGCCGTCGCTGGCTACGAACTCATGTCTGAGAATCTGACACTTCAACAGGTCGCCGCGAAAGTGGGCCGCAAGCCTCAGACGCTGCGCATCCACATCCGCAAGCAATGGCTCAAGGCAGAGAAGCTGCCCGGCGCTCGCGGCTGGCGCGTGAAGGCCACGGAAGCTCAGAAGTGGGCAGACAAGTATCTCGTCGTCCAACTCGCATCCACCCAACCATGACTACCACCGAAGCCACCACGCGGGCCATCTCGCTTTGCCCTGATCGCACCGTGATATGCGTCGAGCGTTACACCTCGTGCAAGCATACCGACGCCCGAACAGAGTCGCTTGATTGCTCTGTCTCCATCCATCCCGCCATTATTGGCACTGAGCCTTGCCAGCAATTTACGGGGCCATCCTTTGAGGCCTGTCTGGACCTGCTCTCAACAACCATCGCACAAGCTACAGCGCCATGACCGCCTACATCTTCTTTCCTATCGCTGTCACTGTTCTCGGCCTGCTCCATATCATCGCCTTTTTCATCCGATGAAACTTCGACTCAAACCGTCACCGCTTCGCTGGATCAACCTGCATAGCGTGCGCCTGCAGCTGAATCTCAAGCGCTGGCTTTTGCCAGTCCGCCGCACTGCTGAACAACGCGCAAAATCCCTGCCCTTATGATCACCTCTCCTGTTCCTGAGTTCGAGCCGCCCTCCCGTCTGGAGTGGCTGGCCTTCATCTGCCTGGGACTGAGCCTGTTTGCCCTGATCATTCGAGGGGCCGTGGCCTGCTGGCACGACATCTTTTAACAACGCCCGCCATGACCGCTATTTTTTCCAGCTCTGGCAACAGTGTTATACCAACGCAATCCGCGCATGACGCCCATTACTCAGGCTCAACGGAGACTCACCGCGTTCTCGTGGGTGCGATTGAGCTGGAGATTGTGACCCACGAAGGCAGGGACGCGGAAGTTATCGACATCACTTACAAGCGCGATCCCGCCATTGCCAAGTCACTCACCAATCTCTTCAAGGTCATCGATCTTGATGTTGACGCCCTGCTGGAAAATGCCCGCAAGCTTGGGCTCGTACAGACATTCTAAGCCATGAAAACTGAAATCTATCCATCCTACGCTGAATTCAGGCAGCGTGAGAATAAGTCCATCAATGGAGTAACACAGGCGTTTGCCGACTCACATCCTGGCTGGGATGATGAGACGAATAATGTAGGTTGCTGGAACTGCTCCGGCTGCTCCGGCTGCTCCGACAGCTCCGGCTGCTTCGACAGCTCCGGCTGCTCCGACTGCTCCGGCTGCTCCGACTGCTCCGACTGCTCCGGCTGCTCCGGCTGCTCCGGCTGCTCCGGCTGCTCCGACTGCTCCGGCTGCTCCGGCTGCTTCCGCTGCTCCGACTGCTCCGGCTGCTCCGGCTG
>ERZ650308.349-NODE-349-length-24533-cov-13.001348_pt1 | contig 24533 bp, 19 predicted proteins | sample MGYA00376244_ERZ650308 | MGnify/ENA primary metagenome ERZ650308 (study PRJEB26733, sample SAMN07839295) | wastewater metagenome | biome: small river; feature: stream; material: water | place: USA: North Carolina | collected 2016-04-26 ... | reverse complement strand
GATACGTGGAAGACGGCGTTGCCGATTTAGGCGTTGTAGGCTTAAATGTATTAATGGAGCATACACGCAAAGTTGATATTGTTAAAGAACTAGGTTTTTCAAAATGTCGTCTATCTTTAGCTATTCCTAGAAGTGAAACTTATACTGATCTAAGTCAATTCGAAGGAAAAAGTATTGCTACGTCATATCCTAATCTGACGAATCAATTCCTTAAAAAGAATGGCGTTAATGCGGAGATGCATGAGATATCAGGCTCAGTAGAGATTGCACCGAGTATCGGACTTGCAGAAGGCATATGCGATATTGTTTCTACTGGAGGTACGCTTTTAAGTAATGGTTTAAAGGAAGTCGCTACGGTTTTCCAAAGTCAAGCCGTTATGATTGCTAACAAATCATTAGCAGCCGAAAAACAAGCCATTTTAGATAAATTACTTTTCAGAATAGATTCTGTTCAACGCGGGCAAAATGCAAAATATGTGGTTTTAAACGTTCAAGAGCAAAATATCGAAAAAGTGACGGCTCTTTTGCCAGGCATGAAATCCCCTTCCGTATTGCCATTAGCTACAAAAGGATGGTTCTCTCTTCACTCAGTGATTGAGGAGAATGATTTTTGGAATATCATTGAAAACTTGCGTGCTGCAGGGGCTGAAGGTATTTTAGTTTTACCTATTGAAAAAATGATTCTTTAATCATGTTTAATCAGATTAAATTTCCTTCTAGATCAGATTACGCTAGTATTTGCGAAAGGCCTGCATTAGATCAAGGTTCTTTAGATTCGCTTATAACTTCGGTTTTCAAACAAGTAAAAGAGCAGGGAGATCAAGCCTTGCGCGTATTAACTGCCACCTACGAAAAACGTGAAATTAAATCTATTTTATATAGCGCTGCAGAAATAGAGGAATTTGCCTCTTCCACAGAAGAATCGTTAAAAAAATCAATAGATCAGGCATATGCTAACATTTATGCCTTTCACGCAGCTCAAAAATTAGTTCCTACTAAAATCGAAGTTAATCCTGGTGTAGTTTGTTGGCAAAAAGCAACAGGTATTGATAAAGTGGGGATCTACATTCCAGGTGGAACAGCGCCCCTATTTTCGACCGTTTTAATGCTGGCTATTCCAGCACGTATTGCCGGTTGTTTAGAAATCGTTTTATGTACACCTGCAATTCATCCGGCTATTTTCTACGCGGCTAAATTATGCGGTGTAACAAAGATGGCAAAAATAGGAGGATCCCAAGCGATTGCGGCATTAAGCCTAGGAACAGAAAGTATTCCTGCTGTTTATAAGATTTTTGGTCCTGGTAATCAATATGTTACTGCAGCTAAAATGTACGCGAATCGATTAGGCACTGCCATCGATATGCCCGCAGGTCCATCTGAAGTAGCCGTATATGCAGATTCCACAGCGGAACCAGCGTTTATCGCCTCCGATTTATTATCTCAAGCAGAACACGGTGCTGATTCACAGGTCATTTTAGTTAGTACCTCTGAGAAAATCATATCCGATACGATGGTGGAAATGACAACTCAATTAGAGCAACTTCCTAGAAAAAAATTAGCTGAAAAAGCTTTAAGTAATTCGAAATTTGTTTTAGTAGAGAAAGAATCAGATGCCATTGAGTTATTAAATGAATACGCTGCAGAGCACCTCATTTTAGCCTGTGATAAGGCAGAGAATTTCTCTGAGCACATTCGAAACGCTGGCTCGATATTCTTAGGTCATTATACCCCTGAATCAGCCGGTGATTATGCCTCAGGAACAAATCATACCCTTCCGACGAATGGTTTTGCTAAGGCCTATTCCGGTGTAAATTTGGATAGTTTTGTCAAAAAAATAACCTTACAATCCATTTCGAAAGAAGGTTTAACTAATATAGGACCGAGTATCATTCAAATGGCAGAAGCTGAATCACTTCAGGCTCATGCAAACGCTGTCAAAATTCGATTAAGCTAATGGATTATCAAGCATATATATTACCACATATATGGAATTTAAAACCTTATTCATCGGCAAGGGATGAATTTAAGGGGTCTGAAGGTGTATTTTTAGATGCCAATGAAAATCCAATTGGTTCGGGTGTTCCAGAAAAATGGAATCGCTATCCTGATCCATTGCAAATAGAAATCAAAGAGCAATTAGCCTCTATTAAGTCTTGCTCTACCGAACAAATTTTTCTTGGAAATGGATCTGACGAAGCAATCGACTTGATCATGCGAATGACCTGTCAGTCAGGTATTCACAATATTATTCTTTGCCCTCCTACCTATGGAATGTACGAGGTTAGCGCTTCTATTAACCACATTGAACAGCGAAAAGTAAGTCTACTAATGAATTACCAGTTAGATGTGGCTGGTATTTTAGAAGCAATCGATTCTAATACGCGTTTGCTATTTATTTGTTCTCCTAACAATCCCACAGGGAATAAATTGAATCGTACAGATATTTACACCTTGATTGAATCCTTTAAAACAGGATTCGTCATCATCGATGAAGCTTACATCGATTTCTCTGATGAGCCTAGTTTTATTCAGGAATTAGCGAAATACCCTCAGGTAATTGTGATGCAGACACTTTCCAAAGCCTACGGATTAGCCTCTCTGCGTTTAGGAATGGCCTTTGCTCATCCCACTATTATCAGTCTATTAAATAAAATAAAACCTCCTTATAATATAGGTGGAGCAACACAAGAAATTGTGATAAAGGCGTTAGCCAATACCTCATTTAAGAAGAGTTCCGTTTCTCTGCTATTAGCGGAAAGAACTCGATTAATAGAATCTTTAGGACAAATTCCAGAGGTACTACAAATTTACCCATCAGATGCTAATTTTATTTTAGTGCGGTTTAAGAACTCAAATGAGTTATTTAACTATTTAATTTCTGAGAAATTAATTACTCGAAATAGAAGTACCGTTACTTTATGTGAAGATTCTATTCGAATAACGATTGGGTTATCAGAAGAAAACGATAAATTAGTTGATCTAATTTCTACATTCTACGTTGCATAATATGTTAAAACGTTTGGTCCTTTTCTTGTTTTTATGCTGCAGCCTCACCGCTACTAAGGCACAGATGAAGGATTGGGCGGCGGGTTTTAGAGTCGGCGAACCGGGTGGATTTATGGTTAAACGCTATTTACCCTCTGGTAAAAATGCGGTTGAATTTAATTTCGGGACGTATGGTGGACTTTGGGGAACGAATCGTTCTTATCAAGAGGGCTACTTCCAAAATATTGGATTCTCACTCAACGCCTTGTATTTATGGCATCGACCTACCCTAGTAAATTCTGATTTGCATTATTATTATGGGGCTGGTCCTCAATTTGTATCTAGAAATCTATTTTCAGACAAATCGATTTATCCTGAAGCAAAAAGAGGTTTAGGCGCGGCTAGTATCGCAGGTTTAGAGTATTTCCCAATAGACGCCCCTAACCTATCTTTCTTTGCCGAATTAGGCTTATATACGGAATTACTCCCCAATCCCTTCTTCTTGCATATTCAAGGAGGTGTAGGTGTGAAAGTCAATTTTTAATGGGGATGTAGCTCAGTTGGCTAGAGCGCTTGCATGGCATGCAAGAGGTCGTCGGTTCGAGACCGATCTTCTCCACTCTTACAATCTATCCTTAAACGATTCGTAACCGAAGGATTTAAATAGTTGGAAATTACCTGCTGTATCTATTTTTCCAATACTAGGTAAATTAACGCCATTAAAAGTGGTCGTTTTCACCATCGTATAATGAATCATATCTTCCAAGATGATTTCATCCCCTATTTGAAGTGCTTGTTCAAAAGAATAATCTCCATAGAAATCACCCGCTAAACAAGTCATACCTCCAAAACGGTAGGTCGGCTTTCCTTTTTCAGGTTCAGAGTTCGCTCCTCTAATCCGTGGCTTATACGGCATCTCTAAGGTGTCAGGCATATGAGCCGCAAAGGAAACATCCAATATAGCTACCGTAATACCAGCCGACTCCACAATATCAAGCACAGTAGATTTTAAGAAACCTGTTTGCCAGCCCACTGCTGACCCTGGTTCTAGAATGATTTGTAAATTAGGATACTTAGAACGAAACCCTTTCAGCAAACCAATTAAATGATCAACATCGTAATCAGCCCTCGTAATCAAATGACCGCCTCCTAGATTTAACCATTTCAAAGTCGGAAGTAAATCTCCAAATTTCTCTTCAATCACGGCTAAAGTTCTTTCCAACACGTACGAATCATTCTCACAAAGCGTATGTGAATGTAAGCCTTCTATCCCCTCCGGTAAAATCCCTAAATCTGAACGTCGAATACCTAATCGAGAACCGGCAATGCACGGATTATACATATCGGTATCCACCTCCGCATATTCAGGATTAATGCGTAATCCACAGGAAATGCCTGCTGCTAAAGCACGCTCTTTGTACTGGTGATACTGATTAAGTGAATTGAAGGTAATGTGACCTGCATAAGAACTTAATTCAGCCCACTCAGATTCTAAATAGGCCGGTGAATAGACATGAGGTTTAACACCCATTTCCTCAAAAGCTAAGCGAGCTTCGTGCAATGAACTAGCCGTAGCTCCAGCTAAGTACTGTTTAACTAAGGGAAATTCATGATAAAAGGAAAAACCCTTTAAAGCACAAATAATTTCAATTCCAGCCTCTTTTTGAACTCTTTTTAAAAGTTCCAGATTTGAAATCAATAAATTTTCCTCCAATACATAACAAGGAGATGGAATCGAAGGATAATAAATCATCTTAATATTCGTGCGGTAAAGTGATGTTGTGTTGCTCATCCCAAGGTAAACCATGGATGTTTAATAATTCCATAAATGGATCTGGATTAAATTCTTCCACATTGAATACGCCTGGTGCAAACCAAGAACCATCAATCATTAAAGAAGCTCCAATCATCGCAGGTACACCCGTCGTATAACTTACGCCTTGTGCTTGCACCTCTTTATAACAATCTGCGTGATGGCAATTATTCCAAACATAATACGTAGCATCCTTACCATCCTTAATACCTTTGATTTGGCAACCAATAGACGTTTGGCCTGAATAATTCTCTCCTAATGTCCCCGGTTCTGGTAAAACTGCCTTCAAGAACTCTAAAGGAACGATATCCATTCCATTGAACTTAATCGGTGCAATGGAAGTCATTCCTACATTTTGAAGTACTTCTAAGTGAGTCAAATAAGCTTGACCAAATGTCATCCAAAAACGAGCACGCTTGAGCGTAGGGAAATTCTTTGTTAATGACTCTAATTCCTCGTGGTATAGGACATAGGACTCTTTAGGGCCAATATTAGGGTAATCAATCGGCTTATGAATCGACATCGGTTCGATTTCAATCCACTCCCCATTCTCCCAATACTTTCCTTTCTGCGTAATCTCCCGAATATTAATTTCCGGATTGAAGTTCGTTGCAAATGCTTTTCCGTGATCACCTGCATTACAATCAATGATATCCAAATAATGCATCTCATCGAAGTAATGCTTGTTAGCATAAGCCGTATATACACCTGTAACTCCTGGGTCAAATCCGCAGCCTAATAAAGCCATCAAACCCGCTTTCTTGAATTTATCTTGGTAAGCCCACTGCCAAGAATATTCAAACTTAGCTACGTCCTTTGGCTCGTAATTTGCTGTATCTAAATAATGAACACCCGCTTCTAAACAAGCATCCATAATGGTTAAATCTTGGTAAGGCAAGGCCACATTAATTACTAAAAATGGCTTTTCTTCTTTAAATAAAGCTACTAATTCAGGTACATTATCTGCATCCACTTGACGAGTCTTTACAGCTGTTGGTAAACCGATAGCAGCGCATTCAGCAGCAATGGCATCACATTTAGATAGTGTACGAGAAGCTAAAACAATCTCAGAGAAGGAAGCAGGGTTCATCGCACATTTTTTTACTACGACATTACCAACTCCACCAGCACCAATAATTACAATTTTTTTCGACATAGATTTTTAAAAAGAAATGCAAAAATAGAACATCAAAGCCTAAAATCCATATTAATTTTTATATGGACGGATAATTTTAACAATGCGATCTAGCCAAAACTTTTGGAATAATAAATCCTCACGAACTCCGTAACTCGTGCTAGCATGTATAAAACTAATAGATGGCTTTTCTTTTGTGATTAGACCCACATGATTAATCAACCCTACCTTACCTGTCGCAAAGAATACCCAATCTCCTAATTGAATATCTTGAAGCCTAATTTCCTCACCAAACTTGGCTTGGTCTGCTGAAACACGCGGTATACTGAAATCATTTGATGAATAGGCTTTAAATAATAATCCAGAGCAATCCATCCCTCTAGTATCCATACCACCTGTACGATAAGGAACTCCTTTGTACTTCCTTGCCTCTTTTAAAATGGCCTTAATCTCTTTTGCGCTGTAGTAAGATGCCCCTGGCTTATGAAACAACCTCTTGACAAAAGAACAAGAATCCACTAGAATGACTAACAGGCAAAGGGCTAAAATTCGCTTATACATAGCGCAATTCTTTTGTTTCGAGATAAATTAAAACGCCCGCAGTCACTTGATGACCCATGGATTGTAAGGTTTTTTTGTAGCGAGCAATTTGTTCATCGTGTTCTGGTTTTGATTTACCTGTTTTAAAATCAATGACTTGCAAGGCATCACCAACCCAATTCACGCGATCAGGTCTTACAATCGATCCATCGGGACAAAGTAAATCCACTTCTTTAAAAGCTAAATTTTCTTTCTTGAAAAATCCCTGCACTTTCGAATCCTTAAATAACTCATCAATAAGAGATACATCTACCTTTGATTTTGACCTTACTTCTTGCCAAGCATCAAAATCAGGCAATTGGGCTAATAAATCATGTAAGCGATTACCTATTTCTCTTTTAGTCGATGAAGCGGTATATAAGTCAACTTTGGATGAATTTACACGTAATGAAATAGCTTGATCTGCAATTTTAACTTGTAATTGAACATTTTTTGCCTGTTTTGCTAAATCCTCTCTCGATAATTTGGGCTCAACAATTGAATCGGAGAAGGTATAATAAGAACAAGCTAAAGAGGAGTCAATCTGCAAATATTCAGGTAAATCCATTTTTGTCCCCTTTTCTTCTGCATATTGATATAAAAGCTTTCCGACGGATTGATCAAAAGAGGCAATGGTCCTTGAATGCATATCAGCCTCAGGAACAGTTAAAAGAAGATGCAAGGATTGTTTAGGCCTTGTGGTGGCCACATATAACATATTTAGGGCATCTAAAAATATAGCTTCTTTCTCCACCTGTGCCACATTTGATAAGGAAGGAAATGGCAATATTTCACTTGAATTAACACGTCCATAAATGGGTGGTAAATTCAATGTCTCCTCTCCTAATACAGTTGATGTTTCATCTGGATTGATATCAAACCAAATACGCTCAGATTCAGCCTGGAAAGTCCAATTAATATAGGGCACAATGACTACAGGATATTCTAAACCTTTCGATTTATGAATACTAGAAATAGTGACGGCATCTGCCTCCGAAGCACTGGTTATGCAATAATTGTTTCGGTTTTGATTAAAGTGTGTCAAAAATCCAGCCGTTAATTTATCCTTATTTAAAACATACTCATTTAAAATATCCAAGAACTTCCATAAGTAATCTTGCCCTTCCTCATTAGTTAACAAGTCGAATACGGAGATTAACTCATATACCCATTGAAGTAGATCTATAAATTCTGGAACTACAATTCCTTGGTCTTTAAAATATAGAATTGAATTGGAAAGTGCAGAACTACTGGAATAGCTACTAAGCTTTTCAAGTTCAGCTTCACTAATCACCTTACCTCGAATCTCCGCAAATTGATACACTAATTCATAGAAAAAGAGATTCTCTTTCGGGTTTTCAAGTAGGGATAAATAAGATAATATGAATCCTACTAACGGAGAATAATGCACCAAAAGTGAATCTGATGAGATAATAGGTATCCCAATTTCTTTTAAACGCAAGGCTAGAAAACGCGAATGCTTATTCTTGCGTGTCAGAATAGCGATGTCTTGAAAGTCAAAACCCAGCTTTCGATTATGCTCAATCAATTGGATGACCTGACTTAACATAAACTCATTTTCTGGCTCTGTATAACCTGTAGGTTCTTTCGATTTATGATATACCAAAAGATCTACCGTTCCATTTAATTTAGCTGACGGAATTTTCGGATTTTGTTTCAAATTATTGCCATACAAAGGGGCAATCAATGGGCATAACGAATTAACCTGCTCGTTTGTGGTTAATGATTCGAAGAAGTCATTATTAAAGTTGACTATTTCTTTCGCACTTCGGTAGTTATCAGCTAGTGAAGCTGGGTTTACTTGATTCAATAAATATGAGAATCGAGATTCGTCTAAGCTATCCTCATCAAAATGATTGTTTACTAAGGAGGCATTCTGAGTCGACAATGAAGCAATCAAACTTACCTCTCCTCCTCTAAACTTGTAAATGGATTGCTTTGCGTCTCCTACTAATAAACTTCGCTTTCCGATGGATGTCGCATTTTCGATGAGTGGCATAAAATTCTTCCATTGCAAAATGGACGTATCTTGAAATTCATCGATGAAAATATGAAAATAGCGATCCCCTAATTTTTCATAAATAAATGGAATCGGATCGGTGGAGATTACTTCATATACTCTTTTGGAAAACTCAGAAATAGGAATCGCGGAATTCTCTTGTTGGTAAAGACGCATTTCTCGCTGAATCAGATTCAACAAGGCAATCTTCTTCAAATCTTTAAGTACCCAATTTAAAAACCGATACCGCTTAGAATAAATCGATTGTAATTCAAGAAACTTCAAGCCTAAATCACTTAATTCAGCCGAATTAGATTCGATTAATGCTTTATCTACCGCACTTGCCTTTCCAGAGGACCAAGTATTCTTCTCAATGGCAGTCTTTAAATAACTATAAGACTTATCTGCTAATTCAGGTGATAATTCAGCAGCCTTCATAATACCCACTGGACCCTTTGAACCATAAAAATAGAGAGAATCATCTAGATTCATTTGAGCAATTATAGCGCAGAAGTTTGTCGCAATTAGCTTTACTTCCTCTAACATCTGATTATTCAACGAGCGTAGATGATCCTCTAGATGTAGAAAATCTCGAACAGTCGATGAAGCAATCTGAGGTTCTATTTTAAGAAACTTCTCATCAAGGGTAATTTTTAAAAAGCTATGCAAGCTATCCCTCATACGATTCCAGTTGCGACCTTCGGAAATTTCTTGATTTGCAAACGATAGAATCAAATCACTTAATTCTCCATCCCCATAATTATTCACCTGATCCAGTAAGCGATTAATTAACTCATGAATTAAATTAGTTGAATCAAGTAAAATCTCATATTGGGTAGGCAGATTTAATTCGTCTATGAATGACGCGCTCAATCGCTGAACGAAAGAGTCAATGGTCATCACAGAAAACAAACCGTAATCTTGAAGTATCTGTTGTAAAGTAGTGGCAGCACGAGAAGCTAATTCTTGCTTCGTTAAATCAATACCATCGGCAGCTAATTCTTGCTGAATTTTAGTTAGAATAGAGACAAACTTAGGTTGATCCTCAACCAATGTTGAATGAAAACTAGGATAATCAGCAATTCCTGATAAAAATTGCAAAATTCTTTGACGCATTTCCTCTGCCGCTTTAATGGTAAAAGTGACAGCCAGTATACGTCTGAAATACCCCTTCGTTTCTACCTCTGAGAGCGCCATCTTTAGATACTCGATGGTCAAGGTATAGGTTTTCCCTGAACCAGCTGAGGCTGAAAAGAGCGTAATTTGTTGAGGCTTCATGCAAATTCTATTAAGAATGCAAGATAAAATAAAAATAGGATTAATTCGGTATGCTTTTATTTCACTATCTTTGTTTCCCGTAACCAAATCAACAATTCTATCAATGTCTGGTAAAGGGAATCCCAAGAAATCCAAGTTCATTTTTGTTACGGGTGGTGTAACAAGCTCGTTAGGTAAAGGCATCATTGCCTCTTCTTTAGCCAAGCTACTTCAAGCGCGAGGTTTAACCTGTACAATCCAAAAGTTTGACCCTTATATCAACATCGATCCAGGTACCCTGAATCCATATGAGCATGGCGAATGCTATGTAACCAATGACGGAGCAGAAACAGATCTTGATTTAGGACACTATGAGCGTTTCTTGAATACGCCTACTAGCCAAGCTAATAACATTACAACTGGCCGTATTTACCATAATGTCATCACGAAAGAACGTAGAGGTGATTATTTAGGTAAAACAGTACAAGTAGTGCCACATATTACTGATGAGATCAAACGTAATATCATGTTATTAGGTGAATCTGGTAAGTTTGATATCGTTATTACAGAAATTGGCGGTTGTGTGGGTGATATCGAGTCTTTGCCCTTCATCGAAGCAGCGCGTCAATTAAAATGGGATTTAGGCGAGAAGAATACCTTGTTTATCCACTTAACCTTAATTCCATATTTAGCCTCTGCTGGTGAATTAAAAACGAAGCCTACGCAACATAGCGTGAAGCAATTATCTGAATCAGGGATTCAACCTGATATATTAGTGTGCAGAACAGAGCACCCAATTCCTCAGGAGATGAAGAAGAAAATTGGCTTATTCTGTAACGTATCTGAGGCGGATGTAATTGAGGCTCGTGATGCCTCTACTATTTATGAAGTACCTCTTTTAATGAAGGAAGAGCGCTTAGATAGTCGCGTATTATACAAATTAGACATTTACAATGACAAGGAATCCAACCTTAAAAACTGGACTACCTTTTTGTCGAAGCTACAAAATCCGAAGTTTGAGATTAATATCGGATTAATTGGTAAATACGTTGAATTAAAAGATTCGTACAAATCGATTGCAGAAGCCTTTATTCATGCAGGCGCGGCGAATGACATCAAAGTAAACTTGCAGTGGTTATCATCTGAAACGATGGATTCTGACGATATATCTGAAACATTGGCGGGATTAGATGGTATCTTGGTTGCACCTGGTTTTGGTGAGCGTGGTATTCAAGGCAAAATTAATGCGGTGAAATATGCGCGTGAAAATAAAATTCCATTCCTAGGTATTTGTTTAGGTATGCAATGTGCCGTTATTGAATATGCGCGTAATGTCATGGGATTAATAGAGGCTCACTCTTTTGAAATGAATCCTGATAGCCCAGATCCAGTGATTAACTTGATGCTAGAGCAAAAAGACATCTCTGAAAAAGGAGGAACGATGCGTTTAGGTTCTTATCCATGTAAGATTGAAAAAGGGACTTTGGCCTATAAAATTTATGGCAAAACATCCATTCAAGAGCGCCACAGACATCGCTATGAGTTTAATAATGACTATTTAGATCAGTTTCATAAAGCGGGTTTAATCACTTCAGGGATCAACCCAGATTCGAACTTAGTCGAGATTGTCGAAATTGAAAATCACCCTTTCTTCGTGGGAGTTCAGTTTCACCCAGAATATAAGTCAACAGTAGAGAGTCCTTCTCCCCTGTTTGTACAATTCGTAAAAGCAGCTCATCAGCATGCTGTTCCATTCATTAAAAATTCTAAATAAGAAATCATGGATAGAAATTCCATCACGGGTATTGTTTTAATTATGGGTATGCTATTAGGCTACCAATATTTCTTTGCCCCAAAAGAGGAAGCATCAGTAGCTCCTAAAGCCGTTGCTTCAAAAACAATTGCTCCCGCTAAAAAAGAGACGGCTGTCATCGCTGTTCTAGATTCAACAGTTCAAAAAGAACAAGTATATACGCTTGAAAACAAGGATATCGTAGTTAAGGTATCTTCTATCGGAGCTAAATTAGTATCTGTTCAATTAAAGAATTATAAGAGCTATGCTAATTTTAATGCAGGCAAAAACGACGGATTGTATTTATATAATTCGAATAAAGATGAATTTGCCATTGAATTACCCACTACATCGGGTAAGGTTAAATTAAATACGATTGCATTTGCTGGGGTTCAAACTGGAAACAAAATTGAATTCACCGGAACTACTCCAGGTGGACAAGTGGTTAAATCATCTTATAATTTAGCTGAATCTGGGTTCCTGTTAGATTATCAATTAGATGCTAAATCGGTGGCTTTATCAGGTGGTGATTACTTCATTCACTGGAAAGAACAAGTACATCAAACGGAAAAAGATATTACAGAAGAACGTAAAGCAACCATTAATTATTTGCTAACAGAGGACGAAGAATTTGATTATTTGTCGGAAAATCCAAGTTCAGTAACTAACGAGAATTTAGACCAAAGCACTAAATGGATTAGCTTCAAGAAGAAATACTTCCTAAGTGGATTAATTCCTCAAGGATTTACTTTTAAGAAAGCTTCATTAACGGCTACACCTAATTTAACCGATAGCCTAAACATCAAGACCTTAGATGCGCAAATCGTTGGATCTGCATCAGATCTTTCTGCTGGAAAATCTAACTTTCAGTTTTACTTTGGTCCCAATGATTATGCTATTGTTAACAAAGTAGAGGCACCTAATTTTGGTAAAAACGTGAAGCTTAGCTACGACTTTTTATTGCCTATTACGAAATACATTTTCGTTCCTTTATTCGGTTTCTTAGAAAGCCTATTTACAAATTATGGTTTATTGATTATTGTTTTAGTATTAATCATCAAAACCGCCTTATTACCGCTTACCTATAAATCTTACGTTTCTATGGCTAAGACGCGAATCTTAGCTCCAGAAATCGCAGCGATCAAAGAAAAAATTGGTGACGATGCTGCTCGTGTACAACAAGAAACGATGAAGTTGTACGGTGAAGTAGGTGTTAATCCTTTAAGCGGTTGCATCCCTGTGTTAGCAACAATGCCCGTTTTAATGGCTGTATTTATGTTGTTCCCTAACTTGATTAATCTTCGTCAAGAGTCATTCTTATGGGCGAATGATTTATCGACTTATGACTCATTTATAACTTTACCATTCAGCATACCTTTCTACGGAGCTCACGTGAGTTTGTTTTGTTTATTAATGACCGTTTCGCAATTAGCGTATGGATATTATAATAACCAAATCACACCAGATCAACCAGGTCAACCCATTAACATGAAAATGATGGCGTATGTGACGCCTGTTATCTTCATGTTCGTGATGAACTCCTTCCCTGCTGGTTTAAGTTTCTATTATTTCGTATCGAATTTGGTGACAATCGGTCAACAATTAGCCATTCGTAAATTCGTAAATGAGGATAAAATCAAAGCCTTATTAGACGAAAACAGAAAGAAAATTGCCGCAGGTGGTGGCCCTAAAAAATCCAAGTTCTCTCAATATCTTCAAACACAATTGAAGACGATGGAAGAGCAACAAAAAGAAGCAGCTAAGAATACTAAGAAGAAAAAATAAGATGAACACCTTAAGCACAGCCTATTTTGAGAAAGCGAAAGAGTTAATTCCGGGAGGAGTAAATTCTCCGGTTCGCGCTTTTAAGTCGGTCGGAGGTAATCCCGTGTTTATAAAATCTGCTAAAGGTGCTTATTTGAACGATGTAGATGGTAATTCCTATATTGATCTTATCGGTTCTTGGGGCCCTATGCTTTTCGGTCATGCACATCCAGTGATTGAAGAAGCTGTTCGTAATGCTTTAGGTAATGGTTTTTCTTTTGGCGCTCCGACTTATAATGAGGTCTTAATTGCGGAGAAGATCACCTCCATGATCCCTTCGGTGGAAAAAGTGAGATTAGTTAACTCGGGAACTGAGGCGACTATGGCTGCTATTCGTTTGGCAAGAGCCTACACGAAACGTGATAAAATCATCAAATTCGAAGGATGCTACCATGGACATGGTGATTCCTTTTTAATCGCAGCTGGATCAGGGGTTGCTACCTTAGGAACTCCCGATAGCCCAGGCGTGACCGTATCGACAGCGAGAGATACATTAACCGCTATTTATAACGACCTTTCCAGTTTAGAAAACCTATTTAAAGCTAATCCTTCCGAAGTTTCTGCGGTGATAGTGGAACCTGTTGTAGGAAATATGGGCTTAGTGATTCCCAAAGAAGGTTATCTGGAGGGTGTTCAAAAATTATGTCAACAATACGGCGCATTACTTATTTTCGATGAGGTAATGACTGGTTTTAGATTATCATCAAGTGGTTACCAAGGTCTTTCTGGTATTCAGCCTGATTTAACCACCTTGGGAAAAATTATTGGTGGTGGACTTCCGGTAGGTGCCTACGGAGGAAAAGCCGAAATAATGGACATGATTGCTCCTGCGGGTCCTGTTTACCAGGCTGGCACTTTATCAGGTAATCCTTTAGCTACGACGGCGGGTTTAGCTATGTTAAACTTAATCACAGATAATCCTTCAATTTATACGGAGTTAGCATCGCGTGGTTTAGCTCTGAAAGAGGCCATGAGTGCTGATTTAAAGTCTTTAGGACTTAATTATACCATTAATCAAATCGGATCCATGTTTACCCTATTCTTCACGGATAAAGAGGTCAACAATTTTAGTGATGCGAAAACTTCAGATACCGCCTTATTCGGTAAGTATTTCAAAGGAATGCTTGCAAAAGGCATCTACTTACCTCCATCGCAATACGAGTCTTGGTTCTTATCCACAGCATTAGGGGACTCAGAATACGATCGAATTATTTCTGCTAGCAAAGAAACGCTTCAATCATTATAGAATGAAAACGCCGGCCTACAGCCTGATTATACCCGTTTATAATCGCCCACAAGAGTTGGATGAATTATTAGCTTGTATTCAGTTGCAGGAATTTCGAGATTTTGAAGTGGTCGTTATTGAAGATGGTTCCACTGATGATGCCACTCAAATCATTGAGAAATATAAGGCATCTTTTGATTTAGCTTATTATGTCAAAGAAAACGGTGGTCAAGGATTTGCCCGTAATTATGCATTTGAAAGAGCTAAGGGAGACTTCTTTATTATATTAGATTCAGATGCCCTCCTAGAACCGACCTATTTGAATGAGGTGGAAAAGGCCATTAAGGCAGATAACTTAGATTTATTCGGCGGTCCAGATAAAGATCATCCAAGCTTCACTCCTATCCAAAAAGCCATCAGTTATTCCATGACTTCTTTTCTAACGACAGGAGGAATTCGAGGTAAAGAAAAGAACATTGGGGGGCAATTTCATCCCAGAAGCTTCAATATGGGGATTTCTCGCAAAGTATATGAGGCGACAGGTGGATTTAAAATCACCAGAATGGGTGAAGATATCGAATTTAGTATTCGATGCATCTCCATGGGTTTTAAATCTGGGCTAATTCCGAAGGCCTTTATTTACCATAAAAGAAGAACCGATTTTAGACAATTTTATAATCAGTTGCATTTTTTCGGAAGAGCAAGAATCAATATAAGCCGTTTCTTTCCGAAAGAATTAAAGCCTGTTCACTTTTTCCCTTTCCTATTTTTCAGTTATTACGTTCTGACAGGCTTAGCTCTATTATTTTTTCCTTCTCTAGGTGTTTTGCTTTTTTGCGGAATAATCATCTATAGCCTTCTTGTATTCTTCAGTGCCATTATAAACACCAAAGATTACAAAATAGCTTTATTAGCCATATTCGCTGCTAACATTCAACTATTTGCGTATGGAAAAGGCTTTGCGGAAGAGGGTTTACGCAAATGGCTTAGTAATACAGCTGCTTAACTAAATAGTTTTGCACATAATCCTCCACACCATCTTCTAGACTTGTAAAGGGTTTATCGTATCCAATTGAACGTAGCTTTTGCATCGTAGCTTCCGTGAAATATTGGTATTTATCACGTATATCTGCTGGTGTATCAATATATTCAATGGTAGGTGTTAAACCTAAAGCTTGAAAAGTAGCCACACCTAAATCGTTAAATGATCTAGCCTTACCCGTACCCAAATTATAGATACCCGAATTTTTCCGATGCTCCATCAGGAAGATACAAACATCAATCAAATCCTTTACATAGATAAAATCACGCATTTGCTCCCCATCTTTAAAATCACTTCGATGTGATTTAAACAGTTTAAGCGTGCCGTTCTTTGTAATTTGTTGATACGCATGCCAAATAACGGACGCCATTCTACCTTTGTGGTACTCATTAGGACCATATACGTTGAAAAACTTAAGTCCAGCAAAGAAAAAAGGTTTTTTAGGCTGATTTAATGCCCAAATATCAAAGTCATTTTTTGAATCACCATACGGATTCAAAGGCTTTAAAGAAGATATCAATTCCTCCTTATCTTCATACCCATTTTCACCAAGACCATAGGTCGCAGCTGAACTAGCATATACTAATGGAATTTGGTAATTGACACAAGCCTCCCAAACCTTCTTAGAATAATCTAAATTCAATTCATCAAATATCGCCGTATCAAATTCGGTCGTATCCGTTCTTGCTCCGATGTGAAAGAAGAACTCCACTTCTCTATTATTCTTCTCTAACCAGGAAAATAAGTCTTTGCGATCCACCCGCTCCATGATAGCCTTATTAGCTAAATTAAGGTTCTTTTCAGCGTTTGAAAAGTCATCGACTGCAATGATATATCGAAATTTCAACTCGTTTAACTTTTGAATCAAACAACTTCCAATAAAACCTGCGGCACCGGTTACAATGATCATAATATGCGTATTTAAAATACAAATTTACACAGATTCCCGGAAGGTTTATTAACTTTGTACAATTATTGGAACTCTGCTATTGTTTTCCCAGAGTCCCTCCACAAAAACTGAAAACAATGGTATACGTCATCCGTAAGGAACATTTTAATGCGGCTCACCGCTTATTCAATCCAGCCTGGTCAGAAGAGAAGAATCATGAGGTTTTTGGACCTTGTGCAAACAATAATTGGCATGGTCATAACTTTGAACTAATCGTAACGGTGAAAGGGATGCCTGATCCAGATACGGGATTTGTGTATGATTTAAAGCAATTAGGCGACTTAATTAAAGCAGAAATTATCGATAAAGTAGATCATAAGAATCTGAATCTAGATGTGGACTTTATGCTTGGGAAACTAGCTAGTTGCGAGATACTTGTGATGGAATTTTGGAAAATTTTAGATCCCAAAATTAAGGAAACCTCTGATACTGCTACGCTACACAAAATACATTTGATCGAAACAAATAAGAACTCGGTCGAATACTTCGGGGAATAAAATGAAATACTTCATCCTAGCTGGCGAAAAATCTGGGGATCTTCATGGTTCAAATCTTATCCAAGAAATCAACTTATTGGATAAAAAAGCAGAAATTCGGGCTTGGGGTGGAGATGCCATGGCAGCTCAGGGGGCTGAAATCCTACAACACCACAATCAATTAGCCATTATGGGTATATTAGGTGTTATTCAAAACCTCCAACGCTTAAAGGGATTATTCAAGACATTTGCAGACCAAATTGATTCCTTTCAACCTGATGCGGTCATCTTTATCGATTATGGAGGATTTAATCTAAAGGCGGCTAAGATTGCTAAAAAGAAAGGATTTCAAACTCACTTCTACATTGCCCCTAAAGTATGGGCTTGGAATAAGGGGCGAGTGAATGAATTGAAAAAATGGATTGATCACCTGTATGTTATCTTCCCATTTGAATTAGAGCTATTTACTAAAGCGGGAATTAATACTCAGTATGTAGGAAATCCTTTACAAGATGCCATTCAGGCATTTAAACCAAATCCTGCATTTACCTATCGAGATAAAAAATACATTGCCCTATTAGCCGGCAGTAGAAAGCAAGAAATTAAAACTGCTTTGCCTTTATTTGAACAACTGGCTAAAGCAAATCCTGATTTACAATTTCTTATTGCAGGAATTAGTGATTGGAAGGAGTTATATCAAACAGAAATACCAGTTTTATTTGATCAAACCTATGATGTAGTAAAATCCGCAGAAGTAGCGATTGTCACCTCAGGTACGGCGACTTTAGAAACCGCCTTATTACAAACACCACAAATTGTGGTTTATAAAACGGATTGGGTTTTCTATTCTTTGGCAAAAATCATCATTCAAATAAAATACATCTCCCTAGTAAACATTATCCTAGACAAATTAGCGGTCCCTGAATTGATACAAGCTAATTTCTCAGTAGAGCACATGACCACAAAGCTAAGAGAACTTTTGTCGAAAGGAACTGCATATCAACAACAAAAGGAAGATTACCTCGCATTAAAGCAAATGGTAGGCAATTCAGGTGCCTCTAAGAAGACGGCATCTTTTATTTACTCTGCAGCTTCAGCTAAATAATTTTTAATCCAAGACTTCTGAACTCCGGGAATCGATTGATAATAACGAGCAATATCCAATTTATCTTTCTGGAAATCACCCGTTGTATAATACGGCTCTCTTATCTTGATTTCTTTATTTACAAAGTCAAAACCGATCATAATTAAGGGTACCTTAGCTCCGTCGGCTATATAATAAAATCCAGTTTTTAGCTCCTGTACATCCTTGCGAGTTCCTTCTGGAGCTAATACAGCATAGAAAGAATCCTTAGAATTATAGATATCTACAATGGCATCGACTAAATTTGATTTAGTCCCTCTGTTTACCGGATAACCGCCTAACCACGAAAATATACCGCCAAAAGGTCCTTCAAATAATTCTTTTTTACCCCAAAACAAAATGGGAATCTTGAGCAAGGAACGGGCTCCTAATCCAATCGGAAAATCTTTCCAAGTAGCATGTGGGCAAACAATAACTAATGCTTTCTTTAAATCGCGAGGCACCTCTCCTACTAATTTCCAACCCGCTAATTTAAAAAGAACATCAAAAATCGGACTACTGACTAACATATGAATCTAATATTTCTTGAATTTGACTATAATCTTTAGCGGGGTCTATCAAATAAGAAGCAATACCTAAACCTTTCGCAGAATTAATATTAGCAACATTATCATCAAAAAACAATACCTCTTGAACTTGAAGATTTTGTTCAGTTAACACTTGCTGATAAATAGCTGTATTTGGTTTGACTAAGCCCATATCAAAGGAAAAATACACCTGATCAAATAGACTAAACAAACTTTCACCAGACGGACCTAAACCGACTTGAGTAAATCGCTTCGCGTGTATGGAACTCGTATTACTTAATAAATAGAGTGAAAACCTAGATTTCAAAGACAAAATCCATTCATAGACACCTGCATGATACGATAAAAGTAAGGCAGAAAAGGCCTCATCAAATTCAGCATCAGTACAGTTCAAAGCTAAATGAAAACGAATATGCTCCCTAAACTCTTGATCCGTTTGTTTTCCAGATTCGTAAGGGACCCACAGACTTTCCTGTTGAATCTTTTGTCCAATAGTCGTTGAATCGTATGTTGAAAACGCAGAAAAGGCCTGATAAGTCAGTTCTAAATCAATGGGCAACAGAACATTACCTAAATCAAAGATGATTGCCTTCATCCTACTATTCTATCACCTGTCCCATAGCTCCGAACTTATCAATTCGTTGCGCAATACGTGTAGCAGGATCTATAACGGACAAAACAGCTATTTCCTTCTTAATAACCTCTTTTAACTGGGCAGCTGCTTCTGTAGGATTTAAATGTGCTCCACCTAAAGGCTCTGGGATAATGCCATCTATTAACTTATTAGTAAGCATATCATTGGCCGTTAACTTCAATGCCTCTGCTGCTTGCTCTTTATAATTCCAACTTCTCCATAAAATAGAAGAACATGATTCGGGCGAAATAACAGAATACCACGTATTCTCCATCATCAAAACTCGGTCACCCACGGCGATACCTAAGGCTCCACCAGAAGCACCCTCACCAATAATGACACAAATAACTGGCACCTTTAACATAAACATATCGCGAATATTACGTGCGATAGCCTCACCTTGACCTCTCTCCTCAGCTTCTAAACCAGGGAAAGCACCAGGTGTATCAATTAAACAAACGATAGGCTTATTAAACTTCTCTGCCATCTTCATCAGACGTAAAGCCTTACGGTATCCCTCCGGATTAGGCATACCAAAATTACGGTACTGACGCTCTTTTGTATTGCGACCTTTTTGTTGACCAATAAACATCACAGACAATTCCCCATCAATGGTACCAAAACCACCCACCATCGCCTTATCATCAGCCACATTGCGATCACCATGAATCTCAATGAACTCCTCGCACATGTGCTCTATGTAATCAAAAGTGTAAGGGCGGTCCGGATGTCTCGACAATTGAACACGCTGCCAACGCGTTAAATTCGAAAATGTTTCTTTTTTCAATTCTAAAATCTTATCAGTCAAAGAAGCAACAGCAGCTGTCACATCGACATTATTCTCTAATGCAAGCTTACGCATTTCGATCAACTTGTCTTCTAACTCAGCGATAGGCTTCTCAAATTCCAATAATGTTTTCATAAAGCGTAAATTTTGATACAAAAATAAAATTAAAGCTCGAAAGTATCTTCCTTCTGAGGCAAAATAACATCAGCATATCCTAATCCATTCAGAATAGACGAAAACTCTAACATACTTGCCTCTTCCCCATGCGAAAGAAATATTTTCTTGATTTTAGAAGGATTCTGTTGCTTCACAAAAGTCAAAAGCCCGGTCTGATCTGCGTGACCCGAGAAAACGTCAATTTTACGAATTTGGGCATTCACCTTATACTCTCTGTCCTTTACCACAATCATATCAGTGCCTGCTAATAGTTGACGACCTAATGTTCCTTCTGCTGTATAACCAATCAATAAGATGGTGGCATAAGTATTAGAAATATTGTCCGCAATATGCTGTTCTACACGTCCACCTGAAATCATACCTGAAGAGGAAATGATAATACAAGGTTCGCGGTAATTGCGAATCGCTTTACTTTCTTTCTCGGTATGAAGAAATATCAAATTATCCACATCGAATAATTCGTCATTTTCCCTGTGAAATTCGCGTGCTTCCGGATTTAAATACGATAAGTATTTCGAATAGATTTTAGTAGAACTACGACCCATCGGACTATCCGTAAACACTCGAACAGCTGGAAAATTTCGTTCTTCTATTAATTTATTCAAGGTGTATAATACCGCTTGCGTACGTCCTACAGAGAAAGCAGGGATCACAAGTCGACCAGGACGATCGATGCATGTTTCTTTAATGACTTTTCCCAAAGCATCCATCGGACTATCCTTATCCTCATGAATACGATTGCCATAGGTTGTTTCGCAAACTAAATAGTCAACTTCCGGGAAAGGCTGCGGATCGATATGTAAAGGATAATTCGCACGACCGATATCACCACTAAATCCAATCGTTTTTGTCTGACCTTTTTCAGTAACAGAAATCAAGACATGCGCTGCACCTAATAAGTGACCGGCAGGAACAAAAGTGATTTCTAGACCAGGGAATACAACAAACTTGCGGTTAAACTGAAGTGTCACGAAATTGTCCAACGCATTCTCCACATCCTTTTGGAGATAGAGATCCCCTTTACGAAGAAGACGATCCATCTGCTTATGCTTTTTGCGACTCTCCCCTTGCGCTGCCTTTAAGCGACGTAAATGAAGACTAGCAGAATCCATCAAGAGAAGTTCGGCTAAATCAGCAGTAGGTGGTGTGCACAAGATTTGACCTTCGTATCCTTCGCGGTAAAGCATCGGAATATTACCAGAGTGATCAATGTGTGCGTGAGTTAATATCACTAAATTAATTAGTGAGGCATCGAAGGAAAAGAAGGACTTTTGTTCAACCGGCTCTTCAAAGTCGATTTTACGCTCCATATCAGTTCCACAATCGATTAATATCTGGTAGCCATCCTCCAATTGCAACAGAAACATACTTCCGGTTACTTGTCTGGCAGCACCTAAAAAAGATAATTGCATAGAATAAAGAAAATAGGGGCTACAAGAGCCCCCTTTACACTACAAAAATAAGAGTATTTTCTTAAAAATTACTTGCTAGCAGCGAATTCTGCCTGAATTTTGTCTAATTCCTCTTTCGAGTTTAAACGATCAGAAATTAATGTCCGGTATCTGAAAGTGATAGATTCACCTTTCTTTAATGTCAAATTGCGCTCATCCTTCCCATTGCTAAATACTTTGGCCCCTAAAGGATTTACAGCAAACAAACCATAACCACGTGCATGCCAATAACTTGGATAGGAAACATTAGCCGGATGATCAAATATGGTTACAGAAATCAAATGATTATCCATCTCTCCATGTAAGTTCATCCATTTAGCACGTGTACTCCAAACCGCTTCACCCTTCACTCCTTCTGAGCTCAAGTAATCCCCTGTCACACCTGTATTATCCATCACTGGAACTTTCGTTTCAACACCATGTGCATCCGTAAAAACATCAGGTTTATTCGAAGGAATTTCTAATTGACGAGCCACTCGTATGGCAAACATGCCGTCTTTCACGTCTTTGAATAAAACCTGATCAGCTACCGCGGTCAAAGTGGTGATGCGATCTACTGTTCTAGAGTCAGCCGTACCTGAAAAAACATAGGTCGTCTTTTCGGCTAACACCTTTTGACCTTTTCCATCATTATCAATCCAATCGGCAGCCACTTCTAACAAACCTTTCTTTGCATCTTGCTTAACAATTGACGTATGTACAATCGTACCCATCTTGTGGTTTTGCAATGAAGCGATGATGTTAGTCGAATTATTCCAATAATCAAATCCATTCACATCTTCATAATTCAACCACATACCCACATGGTGTGGATGATCAATGCGTTCTCCAGCTCTAGGAGCCATCGGATAACCACGCGTGATGGTAGTTCCTTTTGCAGAGATTAAAGGAAACAAAACAGCTTTTTTAAGAACACCTTGCCCTGGAAAGAAATAAGACGTAAATGGTTTACCACCTACCTCTACGTCCACTGATGTCTTAGAAGATTTAAACGTAACTGGAAGATTTTGTGCAAAAGACGTAAATCCCACCAGTCCTAAACAGAAGCAAATTATTTTTTTCATAAGGCTTATTAAATAAAATTCCGAAGGCCACTAGGCCTCCGGAATCTAAATTAAGAAATCAAATTAATCTTAGTAACCTGAGTTTTGAGGGAAACCACCATTCTCAGATAAATCCACTTGCTTTTGTGGAATTGGACGAACATAGTGAATATCTCTCACACCTACAGCGGCATCTGTGTTATATAACTTAACACGCTCTACTAAGTTGTTCCAACGCTTCAAGTCCATCCAACGTGTTTGCTCACCCGCAAGCTCACGCGCACGCTCTTCCATGATTAAGTTCATATCAACTGAAGTAACTTTCATCGCCTCTTCTTTACCTTTAGCAGCAGCACGTACACGAACCTTGTTGATCGCATCAACAGCCTCAGCTTGCTTACCTAACTTGAATTGAGCTTCTGCTAACATCAAATAAGTATCTGCTAAACGATGTACGAAGTAATCACGAGAACCATTTTCATACGTCATATCCGGACGAAGTGGATCGAAGAACTTCTGTAATGTAGGGAACAAAGCATAGTTATATAAACTAGGAACTAATACTTGGTATTTCTTAGCAGCACGCTCAGCTAACGTCATTTCGTATCCTGGGATATAGATTGTCGTATCACCTGCTTTATAAGTAACTGATGCTTTAGAACCATCAAACGTCGTATTATAAGTTCCTGGCTTGTTAGACAACCAAGTATCCTTGAACGTTTTCTTATAACGTGTATCATTCACACGATCAGCAAAAACAGTGTTCAATAAATACGGAGTTGGCTTCAGACGCTTAAATGGACGACCATTCGCTACGTCACGTTGCATACCTGGTTGTACGTCATACTGCATACCAAAGTACAAGTGAAGCTTATTTCCTTGGTTATCCACAAAACCATTGGTTAATGGATCAGATGTATACTGAACTGCGAAAATTACTTCATCATTGATTTGATTTGCTTGATCGAATACCGATGCAAAATCAGGCAATAATTTAAAGCCATAGTTAGCAATAACTGAATTACATAAAGTAGCCGCATTTGCATAATCCGTCGATTCAGCAAACTTAGACGAAGCACGTGTTAAATACACCTTCGCTAATAAGTTTTCAGCTGCAGGCTTAGTCGCACGACCATAATCTGAAGCCGCTTTAAGCGCTGGCAATGCAGGAATAGCTGCTAATAAATCTGTCTCGATTTGCTTATAAACAGCTTGTTCAGAAGCACGAGTAGCCGCTTTCGTAGGACCAGTCGTTTCCTTTAAACGTAAGTCTAATGGACCAAACTGTTGTACTAGAATGAAGTAATAGTGTGCACGTAAATACTTCATCTCAGCTACACGCGTAGCTTTAACCGCATCTGTGATACCAGTTACAGAAGGCGCACGATCAATTACTGCATTGATGGTATTGATACCCTTATAGGTCTCATCCCATAATTGTGCTAAGATATCAACAGAAGATGTCAACTGAGAATCATAAAAGTGAAAACCTTTATAAGAACCATCGGCACCAGCACTGTAAATATCCGTACCATATTCTGACATAGATATACCTCTTTCCGTTGCATAAAATGAACGTAATGGAGTATAAGCGGCATTAGTAGCAGCCACGAATCCTGGAGTCGTAGCGATGTAATCATTACTGATGGAAGAAACGACTGTCTCTTTCAGTA
>ERZ650308.348-NODE-348-length-24586-cov-5.821043_pt1 | contig 24586 bp, 38 predicted proteins | sample MGYA00376244_ERZ650308 | MGnify/ENA primary metagenome ERZ650308 (study PRJEB26733, sample SAMN07839295) | wastewater metagenome | biome: small river; feature: stream; material: water | place: USA: North Carolina | collected 2016-04-26 ... | reverse complement strand
GACACAGCACTGGCAGCATTCGCAGCGATCGACGTGGCTGCCGTACCCACAACTGCACCTGCGGCAGTGCCCGCGAGCGGAACCACACTTCCAGCCGCTGCGCCCGCCATTGCACCCCCGGTCGTAATAGCCGCATTCGCCGACTGTTCTTCGGTGATCGCCGTCAGTACGTCGGGATTGTTATAAAGATATTGAATACGCGCGGCAAACCCCGGAGCTTTATTATACTCCCCGACACGTTTCTGCAAATCAACATTGTACTTGATTGCGTCAGCTTGCTTCTGTGCCTTGACGAACGCCTTCGGGTCCTGCGCGCCGACGAGAGCCTTTGCACCTTCGAGGTCTCGAAGTGCATTTGCTCCCGACTTAATGAAAGGCGTCGTACCTACATCGTAGACGGTCTTACCAACATCGTAGACTTTCTTGCCAAGCCCGAACGGCGTCATAGACATAGCTGCGCCGCCGACTGTCTCGACAGCCGAACGCGCCATGTCCATCCACGTGGAGGCATCTGTAGCTTCGGGGGGTTTTACGGCAGCCGCCGGGGGAGAAGTGCGAGGCGCGGGAACCACGGGACTTGGAGCCACCGCTAACTCTTTTGCCACGGGCTCAACCGGCCTCGCATCTCCCTTCAACCGAACCAACGGAGCAGCGGGAGGAGGTGCCGCCGCGGTGGTCGGAGAAGCCTTCTTAGTACCAAATTTTGCTCTTGCCTTTTCCAGTAACTTTTCGTTCACTGGTGAGGCTGGAGCTTCTGCGGTCGCCGGCGTCTTGTACTTTTTCCGGGCGGCCTCGAGAAGCTTTTTGTCAACCATTTTTCAGTTCCTTTTAGTCGGCATTGTCCTGAAGGTCTTGGAGTTGCTGGGCGGCTTCTTCGAAGGAAATCCCCTGCTCGTCGGCCCAAGCTTGGACAGTCGCGGGGTCAGGCCCGGAAGACGGGGCACTCACGCCGGAGCTTCCCACCGCCGCACCGCCGCCCGGCCCAGCGGCTTCGAGGGCGTTGAACTCCTGCTTCCAAGAGTTGATCTGTTCAGGCGTCGGAGCAGTTCCCACACCCGACAGTGCGGTTTTATTGCGATAGAAGGCCCGCCACGCCGACGAAAACGCTTTCGACCCCCCGGACGAACCGCCCGCTCCAGCCTTCTTCGCCTGTGCACTGCGAAGCGCCCCGAGCGAACTGGCGTTCTCCTGCGATGTACGAATATTATTCTCAATCTGAGCGATCCGTGCCCGATTCAGGGCCTCAGTAGTCATCTGCTTCTGACGGTCCGCCTCCGCTGCTGCAAGTGCGTCTGCCTTATCTTTATTCTCCTGCGTCACAAGGTCCTGATACTTCTGGTGCGCCATGATGCCCTGCCCGACGCCGCTGGCAATCTGCGAAAACGGCGACTGGCCAGGGTTCGGATTCAAAAGCGCCATACCGGCCTGAAGCAGCCCCGCCTTCACAGCCGGGTCAGTCAGCTTTGCGTGCAAGTTCGCGAAGAGTCCGCCGCCCTGCTGCGGAGCTTCCTGCTGCATCGGGTTGATCCCGGCGAAGAGGCTCATTTACCGACCTCCAAGTAAACGCGAAAGCATTGCGAACTGTGGGGCTCTCTCAGCGGCCAAGGGATTCCCGCCGCCGAGTAGACTCGGAAGCGCACCCGACGCAATCGCCCGAGTAGTCGGAGCGGAGGGAGCAGACATCTGCCCGCCTCCGCCACCAGCTCCAGTCGCCGAAAGTGCGCTCAAGATCGACGGCAATTTGCTCATCAGACCGCCACCGGGATCGGTCACTGCGTCTCCGGAACCTTGCGATGGCGACCAAGCAGCGCCTTCTTGCGACGGAGAGACGCTCGGCCCCATCATTTCGTGCAGGGTGTCCATCAGGCTCGGAGTCTTTGGAAGCCGCAAAGCACCCGGCACGGTGGACTGAACTGGAGCCGCCGCCTGCGCAGGCGCAGGTGCCGCAGGACGTGCCGGAGCTCCCGCAGGTGCTGCTGTAGGCATATTCGGCGTAAACGACATTCCTACGCTATCACCACCTGCTGCGTCAATCGGAAACAGAAGTCGTAGTAGCGAATCCACCATGCCGCCATTGGCGAGCATTCCGGGGCCACTGCCCGAGCCTCCTGCGTTGGGAGGTACAATTCCACCAGCCATGAGAATCTCCTACGGGATCAAACTTGCAGCCGTCGCCGCCGCGCCGAGAATCTGCGACGCCGGACTTGCGCTGCTCGAAGTCTTTGAAATATTCTTCCCGCCCGGAATCGCCCCAAGCGCCGAAAGAAGCTCTTGGCCGATCGACAGCGGAAGCAACTGACGCTGAAGGTCCTGATTTCGTGCGTCTGTGAGCTTGGCCTGCGTCAGACCGTACTGTGCATCGCCGACTGCGCCGGTGGTCTGCGCACCAGTCGTAAGAGCGCCCTGCGTCTGCGGAAGCAAACCGAGATTCTGCATCATCGCCTGGAGGCCCTGATTGTACCCCTGATATGCGATGTTTGCGGAGTTCGTCCCCGCTGCGTCGAGAGCCCCGCGGGACGCAAGACCTTCGGCGATACCCTGACGGTTGCTGCCGAACACACCGTTCGTCCGGCTTTCGCCACGAAGACTCGGGAGCACCTGTTCCGTAAGTCCCTGAAAGATCGGCCGATTAGCCGCGTCGATCGTGGCCTGTAGCGCCGGGTTTGAATTCGGATCGAGCGCCGCACCGGAGAAGAGCCAATTCGAGAAGCCCGCTCCACCCTGCCCGAGCTGGTCCTGGCCCGCTACCGCATTGAGAGCCTGCTGCTGACCCAACTGCTGCGTCGAGTTGAAGTCGGCCACTCCGCTGCCCGTCGGCAGCGTGACGCCGTTCTGGGCGAAATCTTGCAAGTATCCGACGGCGGGATCGAGAATCGTCTTCTGCTGTTTCGACGGCTTGAACTTCGTCGAAGAACTCTGGCTGCTATCGAAGAGTCCTGCCATGAGAGGAATTCCTTTGAAGTAGATTTCAGTTAATATAACATGTCTGGAGACGGGCCGAGCGGACTACGTTATTCCGCCCCCTTTTTACGTAAACAGTCCGACCATAGAAATCGTCCCGCCGACGTAATTCCCCCCACCGCTATTGAAGCGCACGTGTTGGATCGCCGACGTGGTTTCGATCACAAACTGCGTAACTTGGAAGTTACCACCGCTGTTTTGCCTCTGGGAGAAGGCGATCCCCTGTTTGTATTTCGACCCGGTGTAGTCGAAAATCAACACTGCGAAGAACGTCGTTGAGGTCGTATCGGCCCCGCCGAGGTACGAATGGTCATTCGAGGTTTCGGAATTACCACCAACCGACGTACCAGTGACTTGCAGGAATGAATAGTTCTGAGTAACCAATGTGCCAAACGACGACGTTGTGCCGACATAAATACTAACCTCGCCCGAGCCGGAACTATAATCCATCCGATCGCCGATGAATAGAAGGCATTTCGACGTTTGCGGGATACTCGTAAAGTCGCTCGTGGTGCCGCTCGTCGGGCTATTCGTCTGCATCGCATTCCACGACGTAGACGCCGGTAGTGCCGCCCACAAGGGATCAGTGCCATCGGACTTAAGATATGTATCCGCCGAACCCTTCGCGAGACGTTGCCATGCACTTGCCCCACGCGTCAGAATGTCGCCACGAGCCGCGGAGCCGATGAAGTCGAGAACCTGTGTCAGCGTCAACTGTTCGGCAGCGCCGGTGGACGCAGAGTCCCGACCGATAATTCGCTTCGACGTAATGCCGGAGATAAGCGACGTGGTAACTGTATCGAGGGTCGCCAGGTCGCCCGCATCGGTCACGTCCGCCATGACGTGCGTGTGGGCCGCATCGCCGAACTTCACCCACAAGCCGTTCTGGTACTTGTACGTCCCAGCGCCCGCACCGGGGTCCCACGACGTGCCGTCTGCGTCAACGATCATACCGTCGCGCGGACGCTTGGGCTCTTTTGAAGTCGTGCGCAAATCCAACGCATCGGTGTCTTTTAGCGTCTGGGAAATAGCCGCCAGCTCGCTCTCGACATACCGATAGAAATCCGCAAACTCTGGTGGACCTTTCGGCGCTGGACCCGGTGAGTAAGTCATTAGAAATTCCCCAAAATCGAGAACTCGATCTTATAGCTCTCAAGCGCCCACGGCACGGCATCGATCGTTGAGAACTCCATCGACATGGCCCGACCGGACATTTCAATATCAACATACAAGTCCGTCGCGGGATCGAACGACTGGGCATCGAGCCACGTAATCGGTCCATCGACGGTATCGGCTGCGCCTACTCGGACGTTCACCGGACCCCCCGACATGTTGAGCCAGATGCGGCGGAAGAATTTCTCCTTCTTGAAGTCAACTTTGATTTGTCCTGTGCGTGTCTGGCCAACCAGCGCCAAGGACTCCCGCTGGAGCGTAGCGGCGTAGTTCGACGTATCGTTTAGGTTGGTCGAATCTAGCATGACGAACTTCGTATCCGTCGGATTACACGCAATGATCCGCCGACGTTCACTCGCGCCCCACTGAAGGTCATCGGCTTCCCATGTATCGGTCGTGTCTTCCCACGTGGCCGCGTCGGCGTTTTCGTTAATACCCTGAGCGACATTCACGAAGTTAATATCCGTCGTCGTAAAGGCGCCTGAGCCGGACTGATAGTTCCAGATCAACGCCCGATTCGGCGCAACACTACCCGACGCGGGATAGCAAATCCAAACCTCCGAATACGCAGGGTTCTCAAACATAAAGGTATTTTTGTAGTTCGTAACGTCGATATCCGCAAAGAGCGTCCTGCGCCAGCGTGCGTCGAGAAGTCCCTGTTGCGAAGCTCCGTTGTGGATAATCAGATCGTCCTGGGAGAGAAAAAGCTGCTGGCCCGAGCGGCCGAGGTTCACCACGCACCGCGGCGCAAGGACGCCTACGGTTTCAAGATACGAGTCGATCGCGAACAAGTCCCGTCCGCCGATGAACCGCATTCTATGCGTAGCGGCCTCTTTGAAGACAAACATATTGCCGCGGAACATCTGTGCGTCGACAATGATGCCGGAATCTACGTCGGAGAGGTCAGTCTCAAACGTATCGAGTTCCGGATCATTTTCGTCCCACGAACTAGGTACGCTACCGGGGTCCGCCGTGTGCGACGCTTTGATCATATGCGGATATACGACACCGGACTTAGTACAGTTGAAAGCCACAAGCTGCGGTCCGTAGGCGCGGATGACCTTCGCGCGCAGCGTACTTGGCCAGTTCGTCAAGTTCGCCAGCTTCGTCCCCGTCGAGTAGCTGGCCCAAAACTGCGGAACATCGGCACCGTTATTCAGAATCGGAATGCCGCCGATGATCGTGGAGTTCCAATCCCGCGTATTCGCCGCCGTATAGTCGCCACCTGACGTACGGGTAATATCGACGTGTGATGTTCCGTCGTACACATAACCCTTCGTCAGCGATGCATAAAGCCACCAAGGTGCAGCTTCGGAAGAAATATGCGTAATAAAATGCGGCGCTACGCCGGGAGTTCCCCAGACCTGCGAACGTCCGAGCAGCCTCTGCGGCACCCCGTCGACGATTCGCATATTGTGCGCGGCGGTCCAGACTTCAGGCGGAAGCATATAACCTGGACGATCGCGAACGACGCCCAGGCTGCCAAGCTGCCCAAAGTCCATTTCCATTTCCATCAGCGGGAACCCCAGTTGCAGATTTTCTTCCCCACCGCGTTGTGCTCTTTGACGGCTGCGATGGTCTTATCGGTGTCCTTCGCAGACCAGTAGATCGGCTCAGCGACTTTGCAGAACGGCGCGGCTCCGCTAGTCGGACCGTTTGAACCCGTCGTCGTCACGCACCCGGTCAGGGTTAAGCTCATTATACTGACGAGCATCGCGGCGGGCCTTGAGAGCGATTTCGACATTGAGAGTTTCTTTCTTCATCCCATCGAGAATGGCGTTCGCCTCGCCTTGCTTCAGATAGCCTTGGCGCTCGAAATATTTCGCCAACGCACTAGCCAGCTTCACGAGCCCAAGGACTATCTGAACGTAGGACATGCTACGCGGCCGGCTTATTCGGAACCATGTAGACGCACCAGCCGGTGATCGTCGACACGATGAAAAGTTTGATTTCGCTCGGAACTTCGAACGAGAAGCTCGTCTCGAAAGCCCCGATGATTGCGGTCACAATCGCCGGAATGGCAAGAGCGGCCCAAGCCTTCATACGTCCAAGTACCCAATCCATTTTAACTTCCTTTCTGTGAATAGTGAAGCACGGCGTCAGAGAACGGGAGAACTGTTCCCCCTAGATAGCGTTGGACGAAATTACAGAAGTATTCCGCTCGCACGCGGTAGACCAGCGGGCCGGTGGACGAGAACTCCGGAACCGTAAACTTAAAAACTTCAGTACTCGCACCTAACGGCTTTGCAAAAGCAAACTTCGGCTCGAAGAGTACAACTCGACCATCGGACGCAACCAGCTTTCGATAAATCACCCGATCGCAGTAGGCATTCCGAACGGTGTTCCAAGTAATCGTAACTTCAGTTCCGGCGGTCACTTGCGGCGGCGTCACGATTCGATCGAAATACTCCAGCGGGATCGGCGCCATCCACAGTTTGTAGAAGTAGAAGATAATAAACCCCAGCGGAACACCGACGCCGAGGACAAATAATTTCTCTTTCGTAGTAGCTCTCATGACCCACTCATTCGTCGATAGAGCGCATCGAGAAACGTATACGCCGCCCCTGCAGCGGCCAACGTTGCAAGCACGGTTCCGACCGTTCGGTAGAACTGCAGCCGCACCTTGGCCCAAAGTCTCGAGGTCTTCTCTCGCTCAAGAACCGTCTTCAATTCGTCGGACGAAAGAATTGCCCGCAGCGACTGCATTTCCTCGAAGGACGGAAAATGCCCATCTTCGAGCTTGTCGATGAGGACCTTCAGTTTCCAGAAGTCATCATCCGTAAGCTGCCAATTCGGATGCGCCTCCATGTCCACCTGCATTAGCCATGCGAGATGGCAACAGCGCCACCGTTGTGCGACCAGGCCCAAATTCGAACCGGAGACTTGAGGCCAGTAAACAGCTCCGCGATGGTCGCCTGGGACTCACCCTGCCAAGGCTCGTAGCGAATCGAACCTGCGAAACTCGTGGGCTTGGTCGAATTCACCGTCGCCTTGAGCCAGATTGCATCGCCAGTTTTGTTCTGGAACGTAATATCCGACGACACATCGGCGTTCGATAGCTGCGTCCAATCGCCAGCCGTAAGCGTGATGTCTGTATTCTGGGCCATAAGGCGTTCTCCAATTTGACGTAAGATAGCACAGGACGCTCAGGACGTCAGTAGTAATACTTTTCCGCCCCTAGTATTTGATAATATGGTTCGCCACAATCGACGGCTGGACGTTATTGTGCGCCAACCCACCACCCGTCAGGGATGAGAGGCCCAACGTCGCGGCGGTCGCGCTACCGCCAATGTCATAGCTGGAGTTACCACCTAAGCTAGCCCCAGCATTCGCAGCATTCGATGCCGACACAGTGACTCCAACTCCACTATCGGAATTAAACACTTTGTGCTGGTGGGCGGGAATCTGCGTCGTATCAAGTGTGTGGGTCTCAGTACCACCCGTCGCGCCCAGCGTATCGCCGTTCAGACCGCCAGTGAGGCCCGTCAGGCGATCTGCCGAGACGCCGCCCATATTGTCCTTGCCGACAGTAACGCGGCCACGTTTGTCCGGCAAATTGAAAGTCGTCGTGCCATCACCCGCGCCGTGGGTCGTACTGAGCTTTGCGAAGAGCTTAGCGTAGGTCGTCCGTGACACCGCTTGCCCATACGCGAGAAGGTAGCCACTCGGAGCCGTCGCACCCCAATAGTCAAACCCCGAGCCGACCGGGACGCCGCCGGCGAAACTTCCAATCGCCCCGATGACCTGCCAGGCGCCGGTCACGCCGAGAAGCATCACGTAGTCATACTGCGTCTCGAGAAGATACGACGCCACGCCGTCGATCGTTTCACTTCCGTTTGCGGTAATCGTGCACGTGTAGGTGTTGGAGTTCAGCTTGACGGCCAGCGACCGGCCGATATACGACGCAACCGCGGGCAGCGTCAAGGTCAGATTCGCACTGGCCGGAACTACGTCGAGCAGCTTATCGAAGTGCGATACGCCGACCGTCGTATTGCCGGTAATCGGAACCTTATTAATACCCGCTTGCGAGACCGAGGCAACCCAGCCAGTTCCGGTCCAAAACGCATCAATCCGGTCGCCGGTGTTGTTGATCGACAGACTGGCCACGCCGTTGATCGTACCCGACGTCGGAGCAACCGTGACCCGGTTCGCCGAGGTATCCGTCTTGACGATCGAAACCATAAAGCCGTCATCGGACGACGTCAGCGTAGTCGGCAGCGAGACCTGGAACGCGCCACCGGACGACGACACGCCGAACACCCGCTGGTTGTCCGACGCATCAACGGTCAGATTCGCCGTCGCGGCCTCATAGCGTCGGAAGTAAAACGGCCGATCGGCATTCGGAAACGTGGTCTTCAGAACCTGCTTGATGAGCCGAAGGTGATCATCGCCCTGCTTCCGCTGATCCGTAGACTGCGGATTGGTCGCCGTGAAATCGCTAACGTAGGTCGCCGCTTCGAGTGCCATTAGTTGTTAACTCCCATCTGATGCGGGGCGTTCGAGTCCTCGCGGGCGGCCATTTCGCTAAAGTAGCGCTTCAGCCACATGTCGTATTTGGCGGAGAACTTCTGCTCGGCGGCGGCATGTTCGATATCTCCGGCGACAATCATTCCAGCGCGGGAGATCAGAAGATCAGGAAAGTACTGAAGCCACAAGTTCTCAATATCTGAGTCGAGCACCGCGGCCTTCGCATAATAGCTCGCAGTGATTGTGTATTCGGCATCGGGAAGCGGAAACACCGCAAGCGAATCACTTCGAAGAGCGAGCGCCGCAGGGGCGCCGGAGTCTGTCGAGCGATAATAGTAGTCGAGTTCGGCGAACGGCCGCAATGCGAAATACAATACGCCATCGGTAGTGACGTAGCGCGGTCCTTCGTCTTCGACAAACCGAATGAAGTCTGTCGGCAGCGCAATCTCACGCGTATCGGCGACGGTCAGAAGCGATTGATCCTTCGCGATCAGAAACCACGGCAGCGTCGTGCCAATTTCGAACTCCCTCTGAGCTTCCTGCAGCGCACCCACACACACGTCGTCGAGGTTCCGACGGAACGCCAGACCTTGTTTAATACGGGCAACTGCGACGGAGCGGAGCATGGGGACCTCATGGAAGTGGAAGAATAAGCGGGCGATAATACACTGCATAACCGCCCGCTCAATTTCGTTACGTCGCCTTCAGCACTCCACCGCTCCACAGCACGCCATTGCAGAAGATAATGGCGCTTTCGCTCTGGGAGATCGTGACGATCGTGGTCGTGTTCGAGTCTTCCTTGACCGTGAGGTCCTCGGCCGCGTCGGCCGTGTTCGTAATCAGGAAGATCAGACCATTGGCGTCCGCTTCTGCCGGGAGCGTCACGACACGCCCCGCACCACCCGGATCGATGTAGTTGATAAGAGGCGAACTCTTATCCAGCGTGAGAGCCGCCCCGAGCGCCATCGTGTTGACGCCGCCCTTGATCAGATTGGCGAACTTCACGTTCGAAGCGAGCCCACCTTCCCAATTCTGATGATTTGCCATTCGTTTTCGCTTTCGTTTCGAGGAACAGGGAGAAGGAGGACCCGCTCTTGAGCCCTCCTTCTGGGTTAGGTAGCCGACACGTTGCCGAGGTACGCGCAGGTCAGACCGCCGCGCTCGACCCACAGCGAGCATTCGGTCTGAACGAACCCACGCCGCACGTCTTCGTCCTTGGCCTGGACGTCATCGTAGCTCTTCGTATCGCGACCCTTGAGGGCCACGTACTTGATCGACGCAAAGTCGAGGATGAACATCGACTTCTTGTACAACGCATGCTGACTCAGCAGCGGATGCGAGTAGAGCAGGATACGTCCACGGGGGAGAATGAACTCCCGCATGTCTAGGCCGTAGACCTTGACTACGTTGCCAAGTTCCATCTTCGCGTTCGTGGCGTTCTGGAACACCTTCGACATTTCGAGGATGGCCTGATTACCGCACATTGCGATGCGGGTATCGCCGCCGTCCGTGTCGAAGTCGAAGATCGGCGCCACTGCATCCAGGAAGCTCGACACCGTTACGGCAGCACCGAAGACCGTCGAGCGTCCACCATTCGCCGGCGTTGCCTGCGGGATGAACTCGCGCAGACCACCCATGTAGCGAAGCGGCTTGCCGTTCGCCCCGGTCGTTTCCGCCTTGCGCCCAAAGAGGATCGACATCTCGATATTCCGAGCGTGATCGAACATCTTGCGCTTCTTGTCGTTCGACCAGGCGTTGCCGGTGCGAGCGTCCGTGGCGTCCGTGGTGCCGGTCAGTTCATAGGCGTCCTTGAAGATCTGAGTGTAGTTGTAGAACTTCACAGGATTGCGCGAAACTGCATCCGGAGCCGCCGTGCCTTCCGCGTAGGCCGAACCCACGAGGAGCAGCCAAACGTCGTTCGAGATGCCCGCCGGCGTCGTGCCACCGACGCCGCGAGTCACCGCGATCTGCGTGTCGGACAACACGGCCTCGACACGAACCAGTTCGGGCGTGAACGTCACACCGTCCGCGGCGGGCTCGACCATCAGGATGTCGCCCGGCTTCAGATGGGTCGCAGTTCCATACTGCCGATAGAGTGCCGACGCAGAGGGATCAGACGAGTCGACCGTGATCGTGGTGTCCGACGCCCCGAGCGCACCGTTTACCTGGAGACGTACGAGGTTCTGCGTCTCGTTCCACCACGAGAACTCGGGGTCCGTGACGGTTTTCTTGCCGGCCTTCGCAGTCAACCCGAAAATTGCCGCCGTGCCGTTCGGAGAGAAGAAGAGAATGGATTCCCGAAAGCTCTTGGGACGCTCATCAGTGCCCCAGTTTCCGGTACCACGAAGTCCAGCGATACCACTCATAATTTAGTTCCCTTTCTTAGTCATCATCGAAGTTGAAGCCCATACCCGCAAAGGCATTCGAGGCATCAACCGGTTGAGAGTGAACGACCGGGGCGCTATTCACCGAAGGTGAAAAGGGCTGAGTCGCCATCGGGGCAGCGGACGCCGGAGCCGCAGCGAGTCCGTTCTTCGCCACCACCGCCGCGCCGACCAGGGAGAATAGTTCCTCCTGGGTCATCTGCGGATTGGTCTGCGAGAACATGCGTGCGTACATCGAGATGTCCTTGCCGTGTTTCGTTTTATCAAGCTGACTCCACTGCTTGAAGAACTGAGTTTCCATTTCCCGTCCGACGGCATCCTTTTGGATGGTCTGTTGTACCATCTGTGGGACAAGCGTCTTGACCAACGAGAGAGCCGACTGCATCGACTTCATGTAGGTCTGGGCGAGGAGCTTCGGAACCGCCGTACTAGCATCAGTCTCAAGCTCGAGAGTTTGTTCCGGGGTGAGTTGGAACTGCGGGACGAACTGAGCCATAAGGTCAGCCGCTCGTGTGTTAAACATTTCCAACATTCCATCGACGTCCGCCGGGGGAACATCCGTCGGGGTCTGCTCTGTCGCTGACGCGGGAGGTTCAGCTGTCGCCGCCGGGGCTACTGCCGGAGCAGCAGACGGGGCGGTAGGAGCAGCCGGAACCTGGGGCGTCGGCGGAACCGCCGCTACAGGAGCCACCGGGGCGGGAGCTACTGCTGGCGTCGGAGGAACCGGCACATCTGCCGGCAGAGTTTCGAGCGACTCGTCGAAATCCTGGCCGAGCCCATCGAAGCTCATGTCGGGATCGTTTGAAGTCGCGTTTGATATTACATCAAATCCCGAGGGCGCGGCGCTGCCGGTATCAGCTGAGGTCGGTGACGACGGCGTCGGGGAAGAGCTCGGGCTGCTCGGAGTCGTCGCCGGTGCGGACATGTCGTTGGCCATCTACGTGTTCCTTCTCGGTGCGGTGTGAAGATAAATCGTTTGCAAGGGCTATAGTACCACTCGGAGTCCCAAGGATAATTTTTATCCCAAAAATGGCCCCTTTTCTAAAGTAGGTCTGAAGCACATCCGACTGGCCATCTAGCTCGCCCGAAGGGGCGGAAATGAGGGTCTCGAGATGCGACGCGATCTGCGCGTTGCCGATGGCCCAGAGTTCTTTCCACGCGTCGGTTTCAATCAGTTCTCGGAAAAGCCGAGCCCTGCGCAAGTTCGTCCGGACGTCCTCATCAGTCAAGTCTACCACGGCGGCGGTCTCCTATTGAAGTTGCGGCATTTGCGGCGCGGGCGAAGGGATTCCTCCGGCGCGTGAATCAGTCGCGCCTGCAGCGGTCGGCGAGGCGACCATACCCGGCGACGGTCCAACACCCGGCGGCAGAACCTGGAGCTTGAACTGATTGATATTCTTCAGCCCCGCGAGTTGCGCCATCCAGGCGAAAACCCGCCCGAGGTCATACTGCATGGCGATCTGCGGCATGTTCCGCATTCCCATCAGGATTTCCTTCCACAAGTTCACCTGCGCCATACGATCGACCGGCAAGACGCCATCGACCGGGACGAACTGAAACGCTCCGGTGATCTGCTGCGGATCGACGTTGATGAAGCTCTCCCCCGCTTCGAGGGCGAGCTGTCCGGCAATGCGGAACTTCTTCTCGCCCGAGTAATACTGTTGGGTGTTCGAGACGATCTTCTGTGCGTGGCTAGAGAAAGCCGTGGCGGAGATATATTCCGAGATGGTCTTGAGCCGGTTGACGCCGAAGCCCGTTGAGGTACGAACTTCAGTTGCAGTCTTGCGTCCACTACCGGCGAGAGCTCCCATCATTTGATCGTTAACGCCCAGGACCCGCTCGGCCATCGACTGCATGACGGTGAGGTCGTTGAAGTTCTGCTGGGTCACATCGGTCATGGGGACTTGGTGGAAGAACGTCCGCAGGTCCTGCCCGTAGGCTTCGGGCTTCAGGCGGATAATCCCGCCGGGACTCGGGTTCTCGAAGTCCTTCATCATAACCTTCGTAGGGTCTACGACGAAGAGATTATTCAACATAGCACGCGTGTTGAAGAAGTGGGTGTTCACGAGCCAGTCCATGGTGTTCTGGATCGGCTGCATGATTTCTGGAATACCCCGGTTATACTGCCCATAGGCTTCGACCTCGGTCTCGATCACGTCGAAGGGGAACTTCGAATGCATCGCGCCCATCGGGCAAGCCGCGAAGACCAGCTTGTAGTCCGAGGTGATCGTAAAGACCCACTTCTCTGGATAGCTTGTTCCGCCGAGTCCCCATTCCTTCGGAATGAGTTCAATGTAGACTTCCCACGCCTCGACGATCAGCGGATGGTCGAGCATAGACCCAGTCTCGCCCGAGCCATCCGGAAGTACCAGTTGCGACCGAGAGGGCTGCGACGGATCGGTTTTGCTCGTAACCCGCTTCAGTTCGTCGAGGTTCGTATAGTATCCGGCCCGCTCCTGACGGACAATATCGTTCCACGGAATCCGCCGCTTGATTGAGCAGAACTCGCCCTTCTGGAAGTTGCCGACGGTCACGCGTGGATCGGGGAAGAATTCGAACGGACTCACATTGTACACGCGGTTGCCTTCGTAACCCGGAAGCTGACGCGTGGTTTGGGTCTTCTGGCCAGTCGCAGGGTCCATGTCGATCGAGGAGAACTGGATAATTTCCTTGTCCCAATAGGTTCCGAGAATTCCCACCCCGTACTTGCCGGCGTCGTAGAGCCAGATATAGTAAGGCCCCATCGCTCCGCCGGAAGAGATTTGGTAATTCACGAGAGCTTCGAGCGCCTGGGTCTGCTGTTCGGTTTCCCCATGAAGGCCCTGAAACTGATGCACCGGCGTCCGGGCGAAGAACACACTCGTCAGATAGGTGTGCGCGGACATCAACAGAGCATAAGTGTAGGGAATCTGCATCGTAGTATACTTCGGCTTGCCGTTGTCGCGCTGATTGCGACGACCCGCATCGAGTTCACTTTCCGGAACATAAGCGAGGATATTCTCCTCCGCCCGCTTCCATGTATCGTGCTGTTTATTCTGCGCCCGCTCGGCCAACTGACAGCGAACCTGGAGTTCCTTCACCAGCTTCTGATGCTGCGGAGATTCCTTTTTGATCTGTAGAGTTACGGGCATTATGGGGCTCTCCGAATTACAGGGGCGTCTTCGTATTCGCTCTCGTCGATGCGGGAATATTCACCCTCGCCCAGCTCTACCGCCGGGTTAATCAGCGCACGAAGACCAATTGCACAGCAGTCTAACAGATCGTCGTGGGCTACAGAGGGATATTCAGTTAACTGCTCGATAAACTCTTCATGAGCTTCCGGCATGATGAAGTACTTTCGAAGGGCGAGCAGCGGCCCAATCGTGTCGACGATTTTGTTGAATTTGCTGCGGTTCGACTTCTCAGCAATCACCGAGTAGTATTGCCGCTTGCGTTTCATTTCCGTTTCGAGCAGCCACTTCAGGACAGCCTGATACGCAGTTGCATCTACAGCGATATACGACACCCGATACTTCAAGGCAAGTTCGAAGGTCTTCGCAAGAGTCCACGACGGATCGTGGCCTTGCATCAAATGGTACTCACGAAGATAATAATTGCCATTGATCCGCGTCTGGACCGCGATACATTCGAAGTCCTTGCCGGCCATGTTCTTCTGAAGCTCTCGGTCGCTCGGCGGCGGGACGGGGTCGATCGACAACACCGAGGTGCCCGCTCCGCGGAGTTCTCCCGGATGGTAGTACGAAATAAGCTGGGGCTGAAAAGCCGACGTATCGGGCGAGGTCAACTTTACCTCGGACTCCCGCATGAAGACCTTCTGTTTGCCCATTGCGATCATTGAGCGCTTCTCAGCGCGCAACGTCGGCGTAGGGAACATGGCTTCCCAGGAGGACATTTGCCGGTCGAGCGGAAGATCTTCGGTCTCAGGCGTCCAGCAAGAGAACCGCTCGGTGTGCCACATTGGCGACTTGGCGGCCATCATGGAGGCATCTTCGCGATGGAGCGGCGTCTGTAGCATACAGAGCTTGGCGTTGGGCTCTTCGACTTCGGATATCAGGGACTTCGCGACAGCGCCAAGGAGAAGGTCCGTGGTCTTATCCCGAGAGTCTTTCGTGAGAACGTTCTCGTCTGTCAGCACGTCATCGGCGATTATGAGGTCCGGTCGATAGTCGTCGAAGTTTATACCACGAATATTCGACGTAATACCGACGCCGATCACCCAAGTCGAGGAGCCGTCGACGTCGGAAATAATCTCAATCTCGGTCTCGTGCCACTTCTTGCCGGGCCGTAGGCCGAACGTGGAGGTCCAAAGCTTATTGCGCTCGACCTGGCCGCGGAGCCACTGGATCGACCGAGAGGCGGCGGGCTCAGAGCCACCGATGAAGAGGATCGTTTTCGACATTCTGTAGGCGATACGTTTCGAGCAAAACGTGCGCAGCCGAGTGGTCTTCGCGGAGCCGCGGTAGCACTGAAGGTTAACGAACCGATATGCCGGATTCTCAAGGGCGTTTGAGATTGCGCGATGCATCGGCGGGGACGGCATACGGAAGGTCTTCGGAAAGAAATGCCGACAATAGAACTCATCGTCCGCCGCGCCGAGGGCTACGGTTTCTTCGACCGAGATAGCTTCAGGAACTAGAGCTTCCACTGAAGTACCTCCACAGCTTCGGTAGCCGGCGTGCGGAGAATGTGCTCGATGGAGAAGAAGAGCCGCATCTCGCTAGGGAACCTGACGACGGGATCGAACGAGCGGGTGATTTCGACTAGCCGGACCGAGCGATTCGGGTAGAGCTTCCGGACTACCGGGGCATAGAGTGAGGTCAATTGCCAATATGCGTCTACCGTGTGCGTGAGCTTCACTTCACAAATATACACTTCGTTTGGAGTTTCGAGAAGCAGGTCCGGCTGACAGTGCTTTTCATCATTGATCGACGTCGAGAACACCGTGTATCCGATCCACGGGGACACACGCAGCATGATAGATTCGTTGTTGCAGAACTGCTTCTCCAGCGCCTTGAGGACCTTGCGTTCGTAGCGCTTCCCTGCCCGCTGGGCCGCCGAGCCGGTGCCGGGATTCTTTATCCCACGAAGCGGCGACGATGACCACCGGGCGTCGAGGACTCCGACGGATGATCGCACAGCGCGCAGAGGCTTCACGGGACCGCCCGGCGGAAAGACGGGAATCGCCAGATCAGTCATTCGAAAGCGCCTTCAGGTCGAGGATATCGCTGAAGTCTTGCTTCGCAGTCTCGGCCGCCGTGGTGACCTGACGCATCGTGGGGTTCGCGGCAGCGTTCTGTTGCTGGGCGACCCGCATACGTTCGCGGGCTTCGAGCAGAACATCAGGAGAGACAGTGACCTGGACCTGGGGTTGGGAGTTGACGTTTACCTGGGTCGTAGGTCCTTTGTCGCCGTAGCCGAGAGCCGCGAGCGTAGAGTTCGTCACGTCGAGAACCTGCTTCGTCGTGATCTTCTCCGGAGCGTCGTCGATCCGCTGTTCGAGAAGCGCAAGGGACTTCGCCGCGACGCGCGTGGTACTCAGGAGAATCGAGTCCGAGAGCGAGGAGAAGTGTTCTTTTCGGCGCTGCTCGTAGCGGGTGCGGAAGATGTCGGAGTTCGTCACCAAGTAAAGCGTCTGCGGCGTCCGGCCGAGCGCCCGAGCGCAATCCGCGACCGAGGCCTGCGGGTTCGCCAGAAGCCATTCGATGATCGAGTCGTACCAGTAGGCGTACTTCTGCTTGACGCGAGCACCGGTCGACGGCTGGGGAATTTTCGAGCGAAAGAGCGGCATGAGGGGGGACTTCCGTGTGAGGCGATGGGAAAAGTATACGCGGCGGGAGCGTGAGAGTCAAGGGCACGTATTCTGGGCGGTTAATCCTGGAAGTCCCACGCCGCGGAAGTGTGTATGTAATAAGAGGCCCGGCCCCCCGCCTGGGGGGTGGGTACGGCGTCGGCGACGTAGGCGCCGGCATACTCTATTAACTCGGTAGACTATACCTGGCCCATGGACTCTATGGACTCTATCAACACTACATCACACATAGGGGTAATATGGTATCCTGGCCCCAGCGGGCGGGTGGACTTGTCAGGTGCAAAAGAATCTCAGCGACCAAAGCTTGTGCCACACTTTCGCCATAATGTTTTTCTATATTGATAGTCGAGCAGGCGGCACGGTGCCCCTGCCGAAAAAGGAACTACAGCAAATGGCTGACGAAAACGAAAACACCGAATCGCAGGAAACCGCCGTCGAAGCAACCAAGGCAAAGAAAACCGCCAAGTCCAAGCGCGAGGTTCTCGACTCTGCACGTGCACCGCAGGACGAGTGGACCGGAGCCAAGGGCTTTAGGTATACGAGTCTCTCGGACGAGTTTGCGCTCGAAGTAATGTTCAACGAACTGCCGGAGGAAATCGTTAGCGGCCTCGCGGCGTTCGGTGCGCTGACGCTGGCGGGCAACGTGACGAACTCCGTCAGGAACGGCGAACGCAAGGGCGACGGACCGGCCACTGAGCGCGACGCGCTGAGTGCGTGGCTGGAAAACCTCAAGGCCGGTAACTGGACCACGGATCGTGGCGAAGTCGAGGCGGGCGTTGGACTGCTGGCGGAAGCCGCGCAGCGTGCCTATGCGAAAAAGGGCAAGGCCATTGAGCTTGACGCCATTACGGTCAAGATCAAGGAACTTGATAAGGCCGGAAAGGCCGCACTCCGCAAGGACCCGGCGGTCAAGCTGGCCATGCTGGAAATCCAGACTGAGCGCGCGGCTAAGAAGCTCGCTGAGGCAACCGGCGAAGCGGGCGAGGGAGTCGGCGGACTCGGCTTCTAGGGCGCAATCAAGCCCCAAGCGAAAGCCTTACCGGGTGGCGCAAGCTGCCCGGTTTTTTCATTGGCGCTACGCGCCAGCGGCGAGCGCTGGGCGGCCTTGCGTGAGTCGAGCGCTATAGGGGTAGCAGGGCCAGGAATCGCCCCCTACGGGCCACCGTAGCCAATCCTCAAGCATCTAGGACTTTCTCCCACACGTACCGCAGAAGCACCGCAGGCGCACCGTAGTTGCACCGCAGGGACAGCGAACCCCCGATTCTTGACCACCCCCTAGTGGTGCCCCGTTAAGCGGGCAGTGCTGCCTCGCATAATCGCCCCCTCAATCCCCAGACGTGGCACCCTCCAGACGTGGGGGTTCTCTGGGCGGTGTGTGGCATAGAAAAAAAAAATTAAACTCCCCCTTAACTACACCCCTACGTCTACACCCCCATACGTCCAAGGACCCTGACGACGTCCAGACCCCACTGAGCCGGGTAGCAGGGGCAGCAGGGAATCAGGGGCTACGCTGCTTGTGCGGTGCTAGTGCGGTGCATGTGCGGTGCATAGGTGACAGGAACAGGGGGCTTTAGGAACACATGCCTATAGCTGCCTTAATCCCGCCACACTTTTTCGATAAACTGCCCATATGTTGCGCCGCACAATCCCAGATTCCATATTCACCCGCTACACAATAGACGTAGCGAACGGAACAGCTTTCGACAAAAAACGAAATCGAATAGTTCGGGTTGGAAAGTCCGAATATACTTCAATTACGTTCGAAGGTCATGCATATGCATTACATCGCGTGATATATTTTGCAAAGACTGGCAAGCAGCCCCACATCGTAGACCATATTGATCGAAATACTAAGAATAATTGTGGTGACAATCTGCGCGGCTTCGACAAACATAACGAATTTGCAAACATCGCAAATCAAACCCGCCGCGCAAAATACATCCATGCTACAAAACTCTTTGGTGAACTTCAGTTATTAGCTACTGAAAAAGAACGACGTAACTATGCGTACCATATGAAACGTTTACTTGATACGTAAACCACAACCCTAACCCCACAGAAGGACTCCCGCCTATGTGCATCTCAGGACTTTCACACACTCCCCGCTCGCTCGCGCCACTCGGTTCGACCTACATCGTCACCGGCACCACGCCCGGCGGAAAGCGCGTCAAGATCACCACCACCTCCCGTATGCATGCCTTTGGCATCAATCTCTGGCGCGGCACCGTATGGGTGATCGAGAACGGCAAACGCAAGGCGCTGAAGCGGGTGAGCAACTAATGTCCGCCAATTCAACCTTTCGCTCCGTCGACCTCGACTCGGTCTTTCGCCGCAGCGGTTTCGTCCGAGGCTATCAGGACGTCAGATTGTCCCGCCAGTTCGACTACGATTTACTGGACCGCGCCGACTCCAAGCGGTTCGACTACGAACGCGGACGCCAAACTGCACTCCTCATGCGCCAGGCTCTAGGCCATGTTCCGGTTCTCGAAAAGAACCTAGAGGCCATTCGTCCGATCTACATCGCGGCCCGACTCAACCGCATGATCTGCGGCCAGACGGGCAACCTGGCCGACCACTACGCGGACGATTTCGGACACTTCTCGCCCGAACGCTACGCCCACCGCCACTACGCCCCGACTACCTCGAACGACTTCAACCCCCTTGGATTCTAGAAGGACTCCCACAGATGAAACTCAATTTCCGCGTCAAAGGCGACCTCAAGCTGCCAAGTGACTTCAAGGAAAAGTGGCTCACGGCCCTGCGTTCCGGCGACTACTCGCAAACGAGGCAGAACCTTCGGGATACCTCGGGCTTCTGCTGCCTCGGCGTCGGCTACGACGTACTCGGCGGCAAGTGGCACTCAGGGACTCGGGAACATGTGACAGAATATTTCTGCACATCGAATGATAGTTCTTCAATGCCCAACATCTACGACTATGGTCGGGAAATCTGGACCGTTCTTAATCAAGACACGACGTTCAACCCCGACAACAACGAAGACGGAAATCACAACATCCTCAACGCCCTGTCGTGGCATAACGACAAGGGCTCGACGTTCGACGAAATCGCAGACTGGGTTGAAACATATCTCTAAGAAAGGAATTTCGAAATGAAACTCACAGACGCAGAAGCCATGATCCTCGCTCCGTATGAAGCGGTACTTGCGGACCTCTATGCGGTCCAACTGGCCGCTCCGACTTTCGGTATCACCGTCTCGTCGGTCCAAATGCGCGACGCAGTCCGCTCCGCCGCACTCTATATCGTCCAGGCTGAACACGCCGGTGAGCCGAAGACCACCCGCGCGAAGCATCTCGAACACATGCTTTCCGCAGTCCAGGAGACCTTTGCCAACGAACTGAAGCTGCTTGACTCCAAGCCTGAAGCACTCGATGATCTGCTTCGTGCTGGAAAACACTTTGCCGACATAGCGACACAGAAATTCGGGAAGCCCCGCGCATGATCGGCTCGATCGAAGTGTTCGATCTCCTGACCTCCCGGCTTGTGTACTCCACAGGCCGGGGGGTTCTTGAGAATTCCCTGAGCCTCTCGGAGCAGCGGGACTTTATCGTAATCCGCCGTCGTGACCGGGACTTTACGCCCCGCTCCCGCATTTGTGCGTTCTCGCTTGCGGAACTCCTGCGCTGGCAACTGGAGGAACTTTCGCTCTTCGAGAGCTTCTCCGACCTTTCCCGCACCGAGCGGGAATTTCTGACGTTCGGTTTCTGTCCCTCGCTGGGAGAAGAAGAATGAAACGCAAAACTGAAACCGCCGCGTCGCTCCGGGGAATTATCTCACAACTCCGCATCGCAATCAACTCAGCGGACATTCCACCGTTTGAGGTACGTCTGACAATCTCGCAAGCGAAGCGGATTGAAAGCGCCCTCAAACAGTTCGAGCGTAACGAACGAATTTTGACGGTGCCTGAAGTATGAAAGACTGCCGAAATCACCGCTCGCCCACGACGCCGCTTCGGAAGCAAGCTCTTCCGAAAAGCTTTCCGCTCTACCGCACCATCGCGAACCGCTCGCGCCCGACGCCTAGGGATTTCGAAGTTGCAATCTTCACCTGCGATTTTCTCATCCTGAAGCTGGTCGGCTCCCAGGCTCCCGTCCTGTGGGACGATCCCGAGTGGCAGAAGATTCTGCCCTCGCAAGCATCCTGGCTTCGGTCGCTGATTACCGACGTAGTCGGACCCGCCCCGTACACCGCAGAGCCTAGACTTCGTGGTGGTGCACACGGAACTTACCTCCGTCGCGCCGAACGTGAACTCCGCGCCGTCTCTCGCGACCTTGCGCGAGTCGCCGCCCCGAAATCTCCCTTCTCCCCGTTAGAGGACTTATTGAAATGAAGCGCTTTCTCCTTGACGCAATAATCCACCGCACCATGGAATTCACAATCCATCAATCCATGGTCTCGGCGCAGCCGGACTCGGACATCCGGTTCTCGATGCAAATCGTAGACAATACAATCTGGCTATACCCCTCGGAAATCATGCCCAACGCTTCCGAGTACATCTACGCCCGCAAGGTCAACGACCACGCAAGCCAAGGCTTCGCCGGACGCATTATTCCCTTCGAGATGTCCGACGGCTCGACCTACGACCTAAAAGGTCCGTGGAAAACCGGTCCCGGCGGGCTCTATCGCGCAACCGGCGTCGACTACCGCGCCACCACCCTAACGCGCGGCATCGTCGCTTGCTACCACAGTCTCGGACGCAATTACGCTCCGGACCTCTACGTTGACGTTCTTCACTACGACGAAGCTCCGGTGATCGGCCTCTACAATCGCGTTGACGTCATCGCCGACGCCCTCGTCCAGGAATTCCGCCGCGATCTCGTCATCGCAATGATCTCGCGCGGCGGCGGCTTCGCAGGCAACGTAACTTATAAGAAGGAAACTCTCTAATGAACTTCGACCAATCCCCCAACGCCTACCGCGTCTGGAGACGCTCCAACGGCCACTTCATTTGGTGGAAGGACATGACCGACCAGCACCTCGAAGGCGCAATCCGCAAGCTTCGTCGTCAAGCCGATCAGATTCAGCGTGCTATGGACGGGGATAACTTTACAGTTTATTACAAAACAGCCCAACAAAAGAAAATCACCGACCTGCGGCTCACCGCATCGGAGATGGAAGTCTACCTCAAATCGCGCAAGCGGGAGCTGGAGAACTTCCAATCGCCGAAGATCGAACACTTCGACTACGGACGTGAGATCAGCCTGCGAGTCGCCCAGCGATCCGCCCAGGATTGGCACTGGTACACTTCTCGTGAAGCCCAGACGACCGTGGGCTTCTCCTACTTCGGCAACCGCACGTGGCGCTCAAGCGGCGGAGTTATCAAACTATGGAAAGACATGGACGCCACGCACATCATGAACTGCGTGCGGCTTCTTGAACGCGCCTCGACGAACAACCCGACGTACTCGAAACTCGCCCGCGACATGCATCGTTACGTCGCCCACCGGGAGAAGGCACATGCCTGAGTACAACGCACAGACGCTCCGTGCCCTCGACGACTCTATCGCCCACTGGAAGCGGCTTTCCACAAACAGCCAGATTGGCGACGAATGTCCAGACGCATCTAACTGCGCGCTATGTAAGCGTCACCTTCACGAAGGCTGCGTAGATTGCCCCATCTTCGACGCAACCGGAAGGGATACCTGCCGCGGAACTCCCTACCGCTACGCCGCGGTGACCTGGGACTGGGAAAATGAGAAACCCCGTGACGAATTCTTCACGCACGCTCTCGACATGCTGAACTTCCTGATCGCCCTTAGAAAGGAAATCCACCAATGATCGACACCCTCTTCGCCCCCGATGTTCTATCCGTCCCGGAGGACTGGAAAGACCGCCTTTCATGGCAGTTCGAAAGTTTCGTAATGCACTCCCACACGGACGTCTGCTCCTGCTGCTCGTCGATCACTCGCTACTCGAACGTCTATCGAATGTTCACCCGGAAGCTCCCAGCCGCAATCGACCGTCGACTGGTCCCCGCGCACCTGATTCCGAAGGAACTCTCGGTGATCTTCATGTCCATGCCCGAGCGCCAGGTTCCGCTCTGCCACAACTGCCTCTCGGAATCTCGGCTCTCCGAGACGAAGATACTCGTCACCTCCGAGGCCGAATGGAACCTGGCTCGCAAGCGGCAGATTGAAGCCAAAGTTCCTCGCACACCTTCGCCCTCGACCACATCGAAGTCCCTCGACGATCTACTCGGCTTTTAAGGAGTTACCTGTTGCCTATCCCCTCGAAGTCCCGTTACCCCATCGAGTCTTTCGATCCTCGACTGAAGGACATTTGGCTCACCGCCATTCGTCAGCCGGTCGAGCTTCAGTTCGAAAGCTCCCGAGTCGCAATCGCCTTTCAGAACCGCCTTCAGCAGTACCGGGCGGCTCTGAAGCGTGAAGACCCCGAAGCGGCCCGTATGCTCTATCGCGCCAAGGCCTCCCGCTCCGGCAACTGTATCCTCGTCACCCGCCAGGATGCCGAGTTCTCCGACGTCCTCGACCAACTGACGCCGCAGATGCTCGTTCACAGCGAAGCCACGCGGGACTCGGGCGTTCCTCTTGGACCGGCCGAAACTCCGATTCCACCCCCTGCCGAGATTGCCCGTCCGACGATCTCATTCGACGAACTCTTTTCCGACATCACCATAACCCACGAAGGAGACCCTGAATAATGCCCCTCGAACAAGTCGCCGCTTGGCGCACCAGCGACGGTCAAATCTTCGACCGCGAGGTCGACGCAGAACGCGAGCAGTTCCACATCGACATCATAAACGCAACCTATGGGGAGTTTCGAGACCGAAACGCAATCAACACCCTTTGGGGCTATCGTGTAGCAATCGCTACGATCTTCCACCGCTTTCTTCCCAAAGCATCTGACATAACCTTTTCGGAGTTTTAACCCATGTCCACCATTTTCGAACTCGCCAACTCGCTCGTCCTGCTTCGCGAACGCGTCGAAGCCGAAAACGCAATAGCCGACCACGGACTCGGACAGATTCTCTCGGCCCTCGAAGAGACCGAACAATGTCTTCGGGCTGCTACCGCGTCCCTCGAAGATTCCCGTCAGATCATCCGCCGCGTCTTCGGTGAACGCAAAGCCGGACTGCTCGTCACCGTCGGCCAGGACCTGACGCCGGCGGCTACGCAGAAGGAAGAGAAGTGATGATTACAGCAGAGCAGATACCGGAGGAAGTCGTTGCGGCAGCAGAGCGAGCCTACTCTACCGCTTGGGCGACCGGCGAACACATGACTCGCGCGGCCATCCTCGCAGCCCTGAATGCGTGGCAGGGGGCGAAGCTCCATACAGTTCAAGCTCCAGATGAGAGTGATGAAATCCGATATACTCTAAAAGTTGTTGGGTTCATCCTTCCTCTCTCTCAGAAGGAGCCCCGCACATGACCCCTGAACAGAAAGCACTGAGGGAGAAGGTGGCCAGAAACATCGAACGCGCCGTTCAGATGCAGGATTTTGGACACTGGGCCGACGATGGCGGTTTTGTCTGCACAGTCGAACAAGCTAAACGACTGGCTGCGTGTTGCGATGCCGCGGCAGCAGATGCCATAACCGTGGTGCTGAAAGAGGCGGCGAGGGCGCTTGAGGGTGACTTCGACAGTGAAATAGAGAGTTATGCGAGTCACTTCCGCAAGAGCATCCTCTCCCTAATACCACAGAAGGAAGAAACACCATGACCCCCGAGACCGACAAGCAGTTCGTGGAGCGGATGATAGCCGAGACTCCTGTTCTCCATAGCTTGAACACCGAACGCCTCCTCGCCCTCGCTCTCC
>ERZ650308.347-NODE-347-length-24621-cov-4.311040_pt1 | contig 24621 bp, 19 predicted proteins | sample MGYA00376244_ERZ650308 | MGnify/ENA primary metagenome ERZ650308 (study PRJEB26733, sample SAMN07839295) | wastewater metagenome | biome: small river; feature: stream; material: water | place: USA: North Carolina | collected 2016-04-26 ... | reverse complement strand
TGGAGTTCAGACGTGTGCTCTTCCGATCTGAATGAAATCAGCGCGCTACCTTCGGCGTGATCACTCCAACCACGTTCAACGGTGACCACTCTGAGTTCGTCGTTGTTACGACCATCGGCACGCTTGCCCATTTTTCTCCTATAAAGACTCGACGCTCGAAACCTCGGGACCGAGGAAGCGTCTTGCCAGCTTTTCAAAAGACTTTGTTTCTCCGGTTGCCTGGAAACGGTAGGTCGGCGGAGTAGATTCGGTTCGAAGCAGGTTCTTGGCATTCAGCACTCGGTAAACATCTTTGGCGGTTTCTTCGGCGCTGGACACCAGAGTCACGCCATCACCCATCACATACGAAATCGCTCCCGTGAGTAGCGGATAGTGGGTGCAACCCAGAACGAGCGTGTCAACACCGGCTTCGCGAATCGGTGCCAAGTACTCTTCGGCAGCCTTCAAAAGTTCAGGACCTGAGGTCACACCCTTTTCAACAAACTCAACGAAGCGTGGGCAGGCTGCTGTTGTGATGTCCAGGTCAACGGCCGCCGCAAAGGCATCTTCGTAAGCCTTGGACGAAACCGTGGCGTTGGTGCCGATAACGCCGATGTGCTTGTTTCTTGTTGATGCAACCGCTCTGCGAACAGCAGGTTGAATTACTTCGACCACAGGAATTCCACGGCCAACCGTGTAACGCTCTCGGGCATCGCGCAACACTGCAGCCGAAGCCGAGTTGCAAGCAATAACTAGGATTTTTACGCCTTCGTCTACGAGGCGATCCATCACATCTAGCGCCAAACGACGAACGTCTTCAATACTGCGTGGGCCGTAAGGCGAGTGCGCGGTGTCGCCAACGTAAAGGATTGATTCGTTTGGAAGCTGGTCAATAATTGCCCTGGCAACAGTCAACCCACCGACTCCCGAGTCGAAGATTCCAATTGGCGCATCATTCACGGTGATAAGTCTAGTAACGCCTGCCAGTGGTAATCGCTAGGCTGGGAGGGTGCCAAATTCGACCGCGCTACTCACCGACCGCTATGAACTAACCATGGTTCAGGCTGCCAGACGCTCTGGTTTGGCTGGGCGCAACTGCGTGTTTGAGGTTTTCAGCAGACAACTTCCAGCGGGCCGCCGTTACGGTGTGGTCACCGGTACCGGACGCTTGCTTGATGAAATCAAAGACTTCCGCTTCAATGAAGCGGAACTCAACTGGCTTTCCGAAGCCAAAGTGGTCGACCAAGCAACTATCGATTACCTTGCCAACTACCGCTTCGAGGGAAACATTTGGGGCTATCGGGAAGGTGACGCCTACTTCGCGTACTCCCCCGTTTTGGTGATTGAAGCCCCGTTTGAGCAAGCTGTGGTTTTGGAAACCCTCATCCTCTCGATCATGAACTACGACACTGCCGTAGGCTCAGCCGCTTCGCGCATGCGTTCGGCAGCGGGCAACCGGTTCCTCGCCGAAATGGGTGGCCGCCGCACCAACGAGCAAGCTGCCGTGGCTGCAGCTCGCGCCGCGTACATCGCCGGGTTTGATGCCACTTCGAACCTGGAAGCCGGACGCAGCTGGAACATTCCAACCATGGGAACCGCAGCACACGCTTTTACTCTTTTACACGATGACGAAACCGAGGCTTTCCGCGCACAGGTTGAAACCTTCGGTGCCGGCACCACACTGCTAGTTGATACTTACAACACCGATGAAGGTGTTCGCAAAGCAATCGAAGTTGCGGGAACTTCGCTTGGTGCGGTTCGTATCGACTCTGGCGACCTGGGGGTTGAAGTGACTCGTGTACGCAAACTTCTCGACAGCCTGGGCGCCACCCAGACCAAGATTACGGTCACCAACGACCTCGACGAACACGCCATCGCGGCTCTGGCGGCAGCCCCAGTTGACAACTACGGCGTTGGAACTTCGGTGGTTACTGGATCTGGCGTGCCAACCGCAGGTTTTGTTTACAAGTTGGTTGCCCACCAAGACGACTCTGGTCACTGGGTAAGCGTGTCCAAGCGCTCTGCAAACAAGACCAACATTGGCGGCCGTAAGCAGGCCATCCGTCAACTTGAAAACGGTATTGCCACGAAAGAGCTCTTGGCGGCCGGACACATTGTTGCTGCTGATGCCAACCAGCGAGAACTTCTGGTTCCTCTAGTAGTGAATGGTGAAGTTCAAGAAAGATTCACCGGAGCAGCCGGCGTTACTTTGGCTCGCGAAACTCACGTCCTTGCCATGAACGAGCTTCCAATTCAGGCGCATCGCCTACAGCGCGGCGAAAGCTCGATTCCAACCGAGTTTATTTAGCGTCGTCGCCCGAACTCTTGGGATCTTCCGGGCGCAATCCGTCGTAGATTTCTTTGCAGATTGGGCACACCGGAAACTTTTCTGGGTCTCTACCCGGCACCCAAACCTTGCCGCAAAGTGCATGGACTGGGGTTCCGAGTACCGCAGATTCAACGATCTTCTCTTTGCGAACATAGTGTGAGAAACGTTCGTGGTCGCCTGGTTCAAGGTACTGAACTTCCTCCTCGAGGAGTAGACCACCGCCCTGAGCCGGCAAAGTTTCCTGAGCGGTCATTACTTGACCGTCTCAAGTGAACCGAGAGTCACTGTCATTGTTTGAGCCTTGCCATCACGAAGGTACTCGAGGGTCGACTTTGCGCCCGCGGCTTCCCAACGAACGGCAGCGGTCAGATCGCCAGCTTCAAGAATTACTTTGCCGTTGAACTTGGTAACAACATCACCAGCCTGTAGGCCTGCCGATGCAGCCGGACCACCGGCGGTCACTTCCTTGATTAGCGCTCCGACCGAAAACGATGCCGACGAAGCTTTGTCGAAAGGCTGGTCGGTCACCATGGCACCGAGCAAGCCGTGACTTGCCTTGCCGTTCTTGATGATTTCATCGGCGATACGTTTGGCAACATTCGATGGAATGGCAAAACCAACTCCGATGTTTCCGGATTGACCGGAGGTAGACGAACCAGTGGAAGCAATCGCTACGTTGATTCCGATCAGTGCACCCTTAGAGTTCACGAGTGCTCCACCCGAGTTTCCCGGGTTGATGGCGGCATCGGTCTGAATTACGCTTAGGCTAACCGGTGCCGTTCCCGAACCGTTCCAGAGCTGCAACCCAGAACCATCCGATGGTGCCGATGAGTTTGCAACCGAAATGGTTCTATTCAGAGCAGAAACAATTCCGGTGGTCACTGTCTCTGGCAAACCGAGCGGTGCACCGATGGCAATGACTGGGTCGCCCACATTCAACTTGGACGAATCTTCGAAAATAATCGGCTTGAACTCGAGCGGGCTCGAAATCTTGATTACGGCCAAGTCGTTTAACGGGTCGGTGCCGATGATCTTGGCGCTGTAGGTGCGCTTGTCGAAGGTTTGCACCTCAACTGTTGGGTTCTTGGTTTCGCCGTCCAGGGTGACCACGTGGGTATTGGTCAAGATGTAGCCGTCCTTGGTTAAGAACACACCAGAGCCGGAACCACCAGCCGAAGTGTCGCCTACCTTGATGGTCACAACACTTGGAAGCGCAGTAGTTGATGCCGCGCTAACCCAGTTGAGGTCTTCGCTGCGGTTCACAACAACCGGCGCCGGAGCGGTGCCCAGGTAGTATCCGCCGACAGCAATCGAGCCGCCCATTACCGATGCGACGAGCGCACCGATGATCACACCACCGGTTGCCGTTAGTGGTTTACGAGTCTTTTTTACCTTTGGTGCCACGTACACAGGAGTTGGGCTATCGAAGAAAAACTGGTTGTTTTGCTGTTCAGACATGTGCCTAGTTTATGAAACCTTCCTGAAAGGTTTCTGAAAATCAGCAACCAGTCGCGCTTGGCTTCTGGTTACAAAGCCAGTGCACCAAAACCACCGACCCGCCTCCTCGACTAGCCCCAACCCCAACCGCGACCACCATCGGAGTGGCCCTGGCGAAGACCAGACCGTTTAGTTGAACCCACGAACTGTGTCCGATTATTCGATACTTCACCGAGTAACCGACCATGAGCGAAACCGTGTAAGTTCCCTTCTTGGCCCACGAATGACTGGCCGCGCTAAGTGCACTGACTGCCCCGTCGCCAAAACTCCAGAGATAGGTTTTCGGAACAAAACGAACCTGCGATGGATACCAAAAGAGGAGACGGTTTCTAAGGTGACGTTTGGCTATTGCCAGAAACTCGGCAGTCTCACCAACCTGAAGCGAGCTCTTGCCTTGAATCCCAGGTCGGTCTGGTGTGACAGTGAAGTTATTCGCGTATTTCCTTGGCTTGGTTGGCTTGGTCGGCTTCACCGGCTTTTTTGGCTTGCCGATCAATTTCCAGATTTGATTGCCACAAACCGTTGCCGAAATCGGTGAGAGTTGTCCTGAGTATTTGAGTCGGCCGCTTTGACCGCCGGCGACCGCACAAGTAGTGGCTTCTGCTGGCGTTGGCGTGGCTTGCCCCTGGAACACGATGGCGAGTGAAAGCACTACCGCAGTCAGACCTTTGAACATTCCCACAGGATAGGTGGCAACCCAATTCTGTCGAAAAAGTTGTCCACAGGTTAAAGCAACAGACCCAATCGAAATCGATTGGGTCTGTTTTTGGTTGCGGAGGCAGGATTTGAACCTACGACCTCCGGGTTATGAGCCCGGCGAGCTACCGAACTGCTCCACCCCGCGGTGTGAGTTCAGTTTAGCACGAAAAGCTTGCTACTTGCCAGCCGCCTTTTGAGCATCGGCGATTGCCTTCTTGAGTGCTTCGGCAGCACGGCCGTAGGCAGCCCAGTCGCCAGACTTCATGGCAGCCGCTTGATCGTCCAAAGCCTTCTGCGCATTGGTCAAAGCCTTCGCCAAATCTGTAACGTTTCCGCCAGGAGTAGTTCCACCATCACTTGGTGGGGTTACGGTACCTGAACCGAATAGCGAGTTGAGCGCGCCTTCAAGAGTGTCTTCGAAGGCAATCTTGTCGCCGAACATGACCAAGACCTTTTTCAGAAGCGGGAAGCTGGTCTCACCGGTGGACTTAATGTAGACCGGCTGAACGTAGAGCAAACCGCCACCGACCGGCAGGGTCAGGAGGTTACCGCGAAGCACCTTGGTGGAACCTTGCTGAAGCAGGTTGAGCAACCTTGAAACCTCAGGGTCGGTGGTGAAAGAGTTCTGAACCTGACCAGGCCCAGGTACTACCGAGTTCTTTGGGAGGGTAAGCAAACGGAGTTTTCCGTATTCCCCCGAAACGACGCCATCGGACGATCCAGCGTCCGAGTTTGCTACGAGATAGCCCGTGAGCACACTTCGGTTGGATTCACCTGTGGAACGTGGAATGAAGCCGGTGTAGATCGAGAACGACGACTTGTCCGAACCTGGTGCCTGCATGGTTAGGTAGTAGGCAGGCTGGTTGGCTGTGGTGTTGGTATCGCTCGAAGGGTCGTTTGGCACCATCCAAGCATCCTGCTGTGAATAGAACGCACCGGCTTCAGTCACGTGATATTGACCCAAGATGCCGCGCTGAATCTTGAACAGGTCAGCAGGATAGCGAACGTGACTTAGCAAGGAGCCAGACATGTCGCTCACTGGCGAAATGGTGCCAGGGTAAACCTTCATCCAAGTCTGAAGAATTGGATCCTTGGTGTCCCAAGCATATAGCTTCACGCTTCCGTCGTAAGCATCGACGGTTGCCTTTACCGAGTTGCGAATGTAGTTGATGTCGCGACCACTGAGGCTAATCGATGAGTCAGACGCTGCGTCGCCGTAGTTCTCGGCACGTGAGTATGGGTACTGCGACGAGGTGGTGTAACCATCTACGATCCACTTCAATCGGCCATCAACCACTGCTGGGTAGATGTCGCTGTCGAGAGTTAGGTATGGAGCAGCAGCCTGGACTCGCTTGGTTGGGCTGCGGTCGTACAAGATTTGCGAAGAGTTTGAAATTGCATCCGACAACAGGAGCTGTTCACTCGAGAATTTGATTGCATAAGCCAAGCGGGTGTACATGTTGTCCAGCTTCGGACCACCGTTTCCGGAGAAGGTGGTGTAAGTCTGTTCGGCGTTATTGGCACCACCTGGGTAGTCCATTTCACGATCTTTGCCGGAACCGCCAACAATCGAGTACTCGGGTGAGTTTTCACCGAAGTAGATGCGAGGTTCGTATTTACCAAGAGCACCTTCGGTAGGAATACCCTTCTGCAAGAAGACCGGTTGGCCATCGCTGTCTCGCTGGTTACCGTATGCGGCAACCACTCCATAACCGTGGGTGTAAACCAAGACATTGTTGAACCAGGACTGCGAGTTACCCAAACCAGATTGGTTGAGTTCACGGGCTGCGATCACGGTGTCTTGAATTTTGCCATCGAGGGTATAGCGATCAACGTCAAGGTCGGTTGAGAAGTTGTAGTACTGACGGAACTGTTCCAGCTGGCGGAACGAACTTGACACCAACATTGGGTCGAGGATGCGAATGTTCGCAGTGGTTTCGGCATCATCACGCAGATCGGCTTGGGTTGCCGTGGTCTTCGCGTTGTAGTCGATGGTTTCGACCTTGTCTAGACCATAGGCGAAGCGTGTGGCCTCCAGGTTTCGAGTGATGTATTCGCTCTCTAGAGTTCGCTCGTTTGGAACCACTTGGAAGGTCTGAACAATCCACGGATAGATACCGCCCAAAATGATCGAGGTGACCACCATCAGGCCGGTTGCAACCAGCGGTAGACGCCACTTGCCAATGAAACCGCCAATTAGGAATACGACTGCAACTAGCAAGCCGATACCAGCAACAATCTGCATTCCAGGAATCTGCGCAAAAACGTCGGCGTAGGTGGCACCGGTGTAAAGACCGGACGCACTGGTCATCGTTTTGTACTGGTCAAGCCAAATCGATGCCGACTCAATGCAAAGGAAAAGCGCAACCATTATTGAAATCTGAATTCGTGCACCCTTGCCAACGGTAGTGGCACGGCCATTGAATCGCAGACTGCCGTTTACGGCGTGCAAGAAAACTACACCGAGTGTGGTGATCAGGAACAGGGACGAAAGGAACCCGACCAAGGAGCTCAGGAAAGGTAACTGGAATAGGTAGAAACTCGCGTCCAATTTGAACTGCGGGTCGATCTGGCCGGAAGGGGTGTAGTTGAGGAACATCAGAGCCTCTTGCCACTTTGGCGCTGCCCAGATACCAGCCAGGAGACCGGCCACAACCGGAGCCGCCACCAAAACCACCTTGCGAGCTTTTTCAAGCGACTCGCGAACCGCGGCTAACGGATCGTTGAGAGATGCCGCTCTCGCATAGATTGCTCGCATCTTGTTTGCAAGAAATACGTTCACACCGATGACCACGGCGGCTAGCAAACCAGCCGTGAGGCCTACCAACACCTGAGACTTGATTTGGGTGAAAAGAACTTGATCGAAACCGAGTTGTTGGTACCAGAGAACCGAGGTATAGAAGTTGGTTACACCAAGAAAAGCTAGTGCGAGACCAACCAAGATGATGATGGAAAGCTGAGCAGGACGAAGTGGCTTGCGAGTCATGAAACTAATCTACTCGTCGGTGCAGACAGGCAACTTCCCTGTATCACCATCAGAGGCGATGACTTTCAAAATGTTCAACGCGTCTTCGATGGTTTCCACCGAAAACACCCTGAGCCCGGCGGGAATATGCCCAACAACTTCGTAGCAGTTTTCTCGAGGTGCCAGGAAGAAGTTATCTCCCGCACGCTTGGCACTAATCATCTTGAACTGGATTCCACCAATCGGGCCAACCTTGCCATCGCGGTCGATGGTGCCGGTGCCAGCAATATACTTACCGCCAGTCAACGACGCCGTCGAAGCCTTTTCGATGATGCCAAGAGTCAGCATCATGCCTGCAGATGGCCCACCAACCTCATCCAGATTTAATGTCACTTTCATCTTGTTAGCAATCGATGGTTCAAGATGTTGCTTCGCAACGTAAATCGCCGCATCAATCGAATCGGTGAAATCTTTACGATCCGCCTTCAGAACGTCGTCGGTGTTTTGCCCGATCGGGAAATAATCTTCCATCGGTTCGATTACTTTTTCGTCAGAAAACAACGCAGCCATCACATCGACAAAAGTCGGCGGGCTTTCGGGCGTTCCCCAAAAGGAAACAGTGAGCATGTCGAGAGTGCCGGGGTTATCGGCTTGCTCAACTCCCGTAACCGAGAGCTCGATGGAGCCATCGATCTCGGAAATCACGTTGTAGGCCGGACCTGGTTCGAGAATTACGTAGGGCATGGGTTGATTTACTCCCCAAACCACACCCAACCCGGTGAGCGCAGCTAACGCATACCCAAGTCGTTTGCGAGCCCTACGTTGCATTCCACCAGCCTAGATGTAGGCAGTGACGCTGAAGGCGAACATAAACCCAAACACAGGTGAATCGCAGGTAGATACGCCTAACCTAGGAAAATGAGCAACGAAAACACTCCGGACGGGTTCAACCCAGACGACTTTGCCAAGTTCCTGCAAGAACTGCTCAGTGGCAACGGCAATGTCAACGCCGAGGACTTAGCACGCATCGCAGGTCTCCCAAACGACCCGCTCGTGATTCAGGCGCTCCTAAAGCAACTTCAACAAGCGATTACCCAGGGCGAAAGTCAGACCGTGGCCGGTGTGAACTGGACGGTTGCCAGCCAGCAAGCGGTTTCTGCTGCACACGAAGGCAGCGTGGCTGTGAGCGACGGCGTGAAGATAGCTATCGACGAGGCAAGCCGAATCGCAACCCTTTGGTTGGATCAGGCAACCAGCCTGAGTGGGCTCGCAAATGAGCCGAAGCTGGTAACCAGAGAGGTTTGGGTTCAGGATGCACTACCCATGTTCCAGGAGCTTGCTGGACCGATCGCCGAACGAGTTGCGAATGCCTTGAGCGAGAACCTCGAGCAGAACCTACCAAGTGAACTCGAAGGCTTGGCTCAAGGAGCAAAGGGCATAATGCGCTCGGCAGGCGGAGCACTATTCGCAATGCAATTAGGTTCGGCACTAGGCAAGCTGAGCCACGAGGTGCTCACCGGAGGCGACATCGGTCTGCCGTTCTATGCCGAATCCAGAGCCGCCTTCATCCCGCAAAATTTGCGCCAGTTTATTGCCGACAACGCTCTCGCCGAAGACCAAGCGTTCATCTACCTTGCAGTTCGTGAGTTCGCCCACGCCAGACTTTTCCGCCACAGCCGCTGGTTGCGAGAAGCGGTGATCAATCAGCTGACCAACTATGCGGCCGGCATCAACATCGACGGCGAGGCGATGAGCGAATTGGCTTCGTCAATCACCCCAGAAAACGCCGAGGCGCTAAAGAATGCTCTTGAGTCAGGCGCACTTCTTTCGGAACGAACCGAAGATCAAATTGCGGCACTTAGTTCCATCGAAACCTTGCTTGCCCTTATCGAAGGCTGGGTTGCCGTGGTCACCGAGGAGTCAACCAAACTCCTGCCAACGGCTGCCACCTTGGACGAAGTGCTGCGACGTCGCCGTGCAACCAGCTCACCAGCTCAGGCAACCTTCGCCACTCTGGTTGGGTTGGAACTAAGACCTCGCCGAAATCGCGAGGCTGCAGCTTTCTGGCGCACGCTTACCGAGCGAATCGGAATCGAGGCTCGCGACGCCGTCTGGGATCACCCAGATCTACTTCCAACCAGCGAGGACATCGATAACGTCGATGCTTACCTGGCGCGAATCCAAGCGGGCGAAGATTCGATGGACCAAGCACTTCGCGAACTACTGGACGGCGACCAGTAAGGCGTTGTGAATAAGTTGGTTCAGCCTCCTCTGAGTTGAGCCAAACTTTGTGGCATGCCATTTCAACTGAACCCAAGCAAGTTGCCAATTTGGCAAACCGAATCCACCCTGAAACTTGGGCTTGCCGATCAAAGTCAACTACTCGACTCGGTTTCCACCGCTCAGGAGAGACTCATCCATCTCCTTTTCCAAGGTGTCGCCGAAGACCATCTGGATTTGGTCGGCGAATCAGTTGGTTTGGAACCCGACGAAACGCGGAAGTTGATTGACCGACTACGTCCGAGCCTTTTGGAAAAGCCGACAGTAACCGGAAAGACAAGTTCTTTCGACGTTCGATTTGCCGAAATCATTCGAATTGGTTTTGAAAACAACCAGGCTACCGAAGACGTTCTCGCCAGCCGAGCAAACAGTTTGATTATGCTGCCAAGCCTTGATCGAACCGGCTTGATGATGACCAAAACACTTGCCGAAGTTGGCTTTCGCCGCCTGGTCACCGGCGACTACGGAATGGTAACTCGCACCGACCTCGGCGAATTAGGTTACCCAGCCGCCGATTTAGGGATAACTCGACTCTCGGCGGCTAGGAATTTGCTTCAAAACACATCGTCACAAACTTCCATCAACCACCTTCCCGAAAAAGCCAAGACCAAGCCTGACCTAGTAGTCGTAAGCGGCATGCATCGAATCAATCCAAGTGTCTACCGCAGTGAAGTACTACCCCACGTTGCCATCGAATACGCCTTGGATGAGCTTCGCGTGAGCGGGGTAATTCGACCTGGTGACACGGCGTGTCTGGCTTGCCGAGAACTTTGGGAGAGCGAAAACAATGCGAGTTGGACGGCCACTTCGATTCAGCTAAGTTCCCGAAACGATCATCTGGACGATGGAATTGGTTTGTTGATGGCAACCTCGATTGCCACTAAGACGATTTGCGAATCGCTCAACAGCAAAGAGAGAAATGGGCAGCCCGGGTTCCGAGTGAATCTGAAAACCAGAGCAGTCACTGAATTATCTTGGCAACCACATCCCAGTTGCGACTGCAGGTCTAGGAGCTTTGAACCAAATCAATAAACCGGGAACGCGCTTGGGCTCGGCCAGAAATTGAATTGACCTTCGAGTAGCTGAGCGAAAGTGCCTTGCGCGCTCTGGTTACACCAACGTAGAACAGTCGTCGTTCCTCATAGATTGCCAAATCCGATTTGGCATAACTAATTGGGAGCAGCCCTTCATTCAATCCACAGAGGAAAACCGAATCCCATTCCAGACCCTTGGCTGCGTGAATTGTTGAGAGCGTGACCGCAGCCTTCACCGGCTCGTGTTGCGATCGAATGCGTTCGTCCACTTCTTTTACGAAGTCTTCCAAAGAAGAACCGTTTGGCAATTCGTCCACGATTGCAATAAACGAATTCAAGGCTTCCCACTGATCGCGCACGGCACCGCCTTCATCAGGCGACTTCGATTTCCATCCGAGTTCGCGAGCGGCATCGGTGACGATCTGGTACAGCGGTTTGTCGGTGGGAACAATCATCTCAGCGCGAATCAAGCGGATTACTTGAAGAATCTCTGGTCGATTGAAGAAACGTTCACCACCACGCACTTGGTAATCGATACCCTGTTCCGACAAGGCCTTTTCATAAAGCTCCGACTGCGAGTTCACGCGATACAAGACAGCAATCTCGTTCGGCTTCACTCCCCTAGCTAATCGAGCCTTGATCTCGGTTGCCACCTGGGCTGCTTCGGTAGCTGAATCTTGAGCATCGAAAAACACCGGTGACACACCGGCTTCGCCCTGAGACTCAAGCTCTTCCATAGAAGTTTCACCACGGATGATCCGATTTGCCAGCGAAATGATTTTCCCCGTGGAGCGATAGTTTCTGGTCAGGGAAATTACGTTGGCATCCGGATAGGTGCTGGCAAAGTGCAAGAGATTCGAGCTGGATGCACCGGTAAATGAATAGATGGTTTGGTTTGGGTCACCGACTACGCAGAGGTCACTTCGATCACCCAGCCAGGCTTCCAGAAGTGCCTGTTGAAGTGGCGAAATGTCCTGATATTCGTCGACGGTAAAAAACCGGTACTGCTGCTGAACATGAGCAAGGACGCGCGGCTCTGCTTGCAACATACCCAGGGTCAAAAGCAGAACATCTTCCCAGTCGAGCTTCTGCGCCTTGATCTTGATGGCTTCGTAGGCGCGCAAAATTGCTACCAACTGTTCGGGCTTCAGCGAACCCACCACCGGTCGGTTAGCCACCGAGGCCTCGTACTGCTCAATGGAACGCATCGTGTATTTGCGCCACTCAATCTCGGCTGCAATGTCGCGCAACAATGCTGCGTCAAACCGAACCCCAACTTCTTCGGCTGCCTCGGCAATAACCTTGGCCTTTGAGGTGAGCACCTGAGGTGCAGGAACACCCGCCAGCTGTGGCCAAAAGAATTCGAGCTGGCTCAACGCTGCCGCGTGGAAGGTTTTTACCGCAACGCCAGGAATGCCAAGTGAACGCAGGCGTGCACGAAGCTCTCCAGCCGCACGGCTGGTATAGGTGAGGGCCAAGATGCGGTTGGCCGCGAAGTGCCCCTTGGCAATGCCATAGGCGATTCGATGGGTAACCGTTCTGGTTTTACCAGTTCCAGCTCCGGCCAAAATGCAGGTCGGCCCAACCAAACTTGTGGCAGCTAGGCGCTGCTCAGGATCGAGCGCCTCGAGAATTGCTTCGGGATCCACGATTACTCTTCCGTCAACAGTTCTTCGCCCAACCAGTGCTCAATGATGGCACGTGCAATCGACAATTTGCCCGGCAAAAGCAAGGTCTTGGCCTCGGCTTTCAGTTCTGACTTAGTGAACCAACGCAACTTCACAATCTCTTCACCATCGGGAACCACGGTTCCACCAACGTACTGTGCGGTATAACCAAGCATCAACGAGAACGGAAAGGGCCAGGCTTGGGAACCCAAGTAGATCGGATTGGCAACTAGAATGCCCGCTTCTTCCTGCATCTCGCGGGCAACGGCCGCCTCCAGCGACTCGCCTGGCTCAACGAAACCCGCCAGGATGCTGTAGCGGTTTTCTTCCCAAACCCCTTGCGAGCCCAACAAGATTCGATCCTCGGAATCGATGACTCCGACGATGATTGCCGGGTCGGTTCTTGGGAAAAGTTCGCTGTTATCGGCAGGGCATCGCCTTGACCAACCGGCACGCTCAACAACCGTGCGAGTGCCGCAACGTGGGCAAAATTCGTGAGTTTTGTGCCAGTTGTAGAGGGCTAGACCTTGAGTGAAAATTGCTGCATCCCGAGGGCTCAAACCTAGTCCGCTCTTACGCAGGTTGTGCCATTCACCTTCGAGACTCGGGCTCTCAGCCAAAATTATTGCCAGACCGGTTTCTTGATCTTTACCTAAGTAAGCCAACGGTTCGAAAGTATCAAGTTGGTCTGTCGAGAAAAGTTTGAGTTCGCCGGCTACACCAAGCTGCACCTGGCCTTCGTGCATGATCAAGATTTCTGCAGTGTCCGCGATTTCGGAATCCCAATTCGGGTTGTCTCGGAAGCGGTAATCTCGGTCTAGGCCAGACTGTGCGAGTGGCAGGCTTAGCTGAAAATCGTTCACAGTCTCCCGCCTTTCTGCGCCCTTGCACGCGTGGCGTAACGCCTTAGAAACGCTTGCTTCTCTTAATCTGAACTTATGGCAAGTTCTCCCTTGATTTTAGCGGCGCTCGCGAAAGCCGCCATGCCCGCTGCAAAGTTCAAACAGGCTAAGGCCCTTCCACGCGAAGGACGCGAGCCAGTGAACTCGGCAATCCTTACCGACAGCGACGGAATTCAGTACGTCGTGCGTGAGGCCCGTGGCCCAAAGGGGAACCTAAAGCTCGCTACCGAAACGCAGTGCATTCGCGCTGTGAAAAGTGCGGGCATTTTGCCGTTTCGTGTTCCTAACCTGGTTTCAGATAGCACAACCGTGGACGGCAACACCCTGCAGATTTCCGAATTTGTCTACGGATCACCGATTGCAATCGACTCACTACGTTCGACCGACCCAGAGCTTCGTAACGTTGGTTTGGCCATCGCTTCGATTCACGGCCTAAACATCGACAAGATTCGTCAGTCGGGCGTTCCGGAGTTCACCGCGAACCAGGTGCGTGAAGCGCGCATTGCCGAGATGGACCGAGCAGCGGCTACCGGGCGAGTTCCGGCAACCCTACTTCAGCGCTGGGAATCGGCACTTGAAGATCTAGACCTGTTTCGTTTTCAGCCGGTCGTTGTTCACGGCAATTTGGTAAACGGTTCGATACTCGAACTTGAAGGCGATGTTGCTGGTGTTGTGAACTGGGCAAACCTTCACATTGGTGACCCTGCCGAAGATTTCGTGACCTTTGCCGCCAACCTAGACTCCGAGCCTCTGGACGCAGTGAAGTTTGCATATTTCGAGCGCCGCGATGAAGCCGATGCAAACCTTGCGCAGCGTGCAACTCTTTACAGCGAACTTGCCGTGGCCACCTATCTAGTAACTTCGCTTACCGCCGGCCGCATCGACGACGTTGAGTGGGCAGTTTCCGAGCTCGACACCATTGCGGCTTCGGTTGAAGATGGTTCGGCACGAGTGCTATCGAAGGTCACCTTCACCAGTACCACTCCGATTGCCGACGAGCCAATCGAAGAACTTATCGTTACCGACTCTCACGTGATCGTGACCGAAGAAGTGATCGATGAGGTTGATGTCTCCGATTTGAAGACTCGACCAATCGAACTCCCTAAAGGTTCCGACGACCAACTCTTTTAGTCGACGACCTGCTCCAAAACCGATTCCCAGAGGGCGATCAGTTCACATTCGCTCGGTACAACCTCAGGCTTGATTTCCAGATCATCGGCAACGTAGTAGAGGCAAACCTCGATGGCTTCCGGGTCAACGCCGTGCAACCTTGCGAAAGCCATTCGGTATAGAGCCAATTGCAAGGCTCGATCGGCAATTTCTTTCTGCCCCACCGGCGGTTTACCGGTTTTCCAGTCGACGATTTCGTAACCGGTTTCGGTCTTGAATACTGCGTCCAGCTTGCAGATGAAGGTGTTGCCCTTGATGGTCACCTGAATTTCCGACTCAATCGAGTGTGGAGTCATCATCGAGAAACGTGATGCTTCAAAAATGGCTCGAAGTTCTTCAACGGTTTTACTGGTGGCTTCATCCTCGTAAACCAGCTCCACGCCGTCGAGTTCGTCCGAGTTTGAAAGCACTCCAAAGCGTTGCTCAACCCAAGAGTGGAAAAGAGTTCCAGCCATGGTCTGCTTGTATGGCTGCTCTGGCATTGGGCGACGGTACATCTTGATGATTTTCGGTAGGTCGAAGATGAATTCTTTGAAGCGCGATGCCGAAATGCGCACCGGAAGCTTCACCTGTCGAGAGCGTGCGGTGAGTTCGGCGCGCTCGGCTAGCAGTAGATCGATGGTTTCATCCATGGCAAGGCGGCTAGGAGCCGTTTCAGCCAGAGCCGACTGAACCTCTGCCGCAGCCTTTTCAACCTTGGCTCGGTGATGTAGACCCAAAGGTTCCATTGGCCAAACCTCGGTGAGTGTGGCCTCGTCAATTGGGTTGGTAAGAATGTGCTCGTAAAGCGGTAGCGGGTTGTGAGGATCATCAGTTTTATCGATTACCACCACACGAGAATCTTCAATCATCGCTGCTTCGACAAGGAAGCGGCTTGGTTCGACCGGCTTGGTAACTCCAGGCTTCCAGCGCGAACCACTGAGCAAAAGCTTTTGCCTAGGTCTTGTTAGTGCCACATAGGCAACTCGCCGTTCTTCTCGGTGAAGGTATTCCTTCTGATCGTCCTTGAAGGCATTCAAAGCCTTAGTCGCGGCGGTCTGATCCGAACATCCTTCAAGCTTGATCACCGGCAGTGAGTTGGCATCCCCACGAAGTGGGAACGGAAGCTCACCCTTCGAAAGCCAACCGGTAGCAGTTTGCACACCTGGGAAAGTTCCTTCCACCAAAGTCGGCACCGCGACCAGATCCCATTCGAGACCCTTCGCGGCGTGAGCAGTAATCAACTGCACAACTCCTGCTCTCGCCGAAACGGCAGGGGTTTCGAAGCGGTCTTTCTGGTCGGCATATTCCAGCCACTCCAGGAAGCCTCCGAGGGTTGGATTGGCGCCTTCCGCGTAGCCCAGCACCAGGTTGGCAAAACCGTTGAGGTTGGCCATAGGGTCCAGACGCTTTGGGTTAGCTGCCAATTCGATGTCGAGCCAGAGTTCCTGCTCAACGGCACGGACGAATTCGGGAAGGGGCATTCCGGTGCGCAGGCGCAGACTACGAAGCAGGCTGGCACAGTTCTTGAGAGCAGCAAGTCCTCTCTCGGAGAAACTCGGAATGCGATCGAGGTCTTCTTCATCTAGGAGGTAGTCAAGTGCATCAACAATCGATGCCTCAGCTTCCGCGCCTGAAACTCTGGAGCTGTCACGGCTCCAGAACTTGGCTAGAGAACGCGAGTATCGGGCAAGACGTTCCAGATCTTTTGGCTCAACCTGCCAGCGCGGACCAGCAAGCAGACGCATCAGGTTGGCTCCGGCGCTCGGATAGTGAATCACTCGAAGAGCAGCAATTAAGTCGACCACTTCTGGAGATTCCAGCAAGCCGCCAACGCCGACTACTTCAACCTGCAGACCGGCTTCGCGAAGTTCGTTTTCAAAGGATGACATCAGGGCACGCGAACGCATCAGTACCGCGGCCGTTGGAGCCCTTTTACCTTCGGACACCTGCAGGTTCGACTTCAGCCAGTCGGCTACGAACTTAGCCTCAAGGTCGGTTCGCTCGGCGAATTTGACGGTGATCTCGCCCTCCGAGGCATGGCCTGGAGCCTGCAGTGGGCGCACGTCCACTTCTGCCAGCTTTGGGCGACCAGATAGGAATCCAGCCTGGTGAGACAAAGGCTCAAGAATCACGTTGGCAAGGTCGAGCACAACCTTGGGGTTGCGCCAAGAGGTGGTTAGTGGGAACTGCCTAACCGACCGCTCCTTGGTTCCGAAGGTGTCAAGGTAATCACCCAGGTTTGAGGCGCTGGCGCCTCGCCAACCGTAGATGGACTGGTTCGGGTCGCCAACCGCGAAGACCGACCTTCCCGCATAGAGTCCGGCTAGGAGCCTGGTCTGTAGGGTGCTGGTGTCTTGGTATTCGTCGAGCAACACCTGCTCATACTGAGCGGTTTCGCGAAGGCGCACGGTTTCACCTAATTCGTGAACCGCACGGTCTGCCAAAGCAACCTGATCGGAAAAATCGATGTAGCCGCGGCGACGCTTTTCTTCGATGAACCCTTGAGCCAGCTTCGCCAGCATCGGGGTGTGCAGTGCTCCCTCGATTAGCCCGAGCAGAGTACTGCCAATCGGACGTTCCGGAGTCACCTTGGCACGACCAGCCGGCAGTGTGGCGATGTCGTTGTAGAGACGAGCAATAACTTCGTCGATGTCGACTGCGTTTGCACCGTGATCGTTCATGGCGCTGGCGAGCGTGAGCACACCTTCGACGACCTGGTTGATTGAGAGATCTGCCTCAACCAATCGGGGATCGATTTCCTCGCCGTAGCGAAGAACAACCTCGCGCGCCAACTGATAGCGACCGGCTTCCGACAACAAAGTTGCGTCGTCTTCGTAGCCCAGGGATAGCGCATAGTCGCGATACAGAGTATTGGCGTATGAGTTGTAGGTGGTGATATTTGGCGAAGCAAAGTCGGTGGAGTCCAATGGCCAAAGGTCACTCTTCGAAAGCTCGGTTAGTGCATTGTTGATGCGGCGAGAGAGCTCGGAGGCAGCTTTTCGGGTGAAGGTTAGACCAAGCACTTGCTCTGGCTTGCAAATACCGTTGGCGACCAACCAGACCACGCGAGTAGCCATGAGTTCGGTCTTTCCCGAACCAGCTCCGGCAACAACCAGACTTGGCCAATCGGTGGCGGCGTTCTCAACAGCGTCCACCTGCTCGGTGGTGAGTTTGATCGAAGGGTCTTGTTTGAAAACCTGATACGCCTGATCGGCTGAGACTTTTCTAATCAACGTATGACACCGCCTTAGTGAGCAGAATCTTGCAATTGCCGAAACCGTGCTTGTCGTAACAGTGCGAACCAATCTTGGCAACAAAGGTGGCATCGGGAGCGGCCATTCCCTCAATAGCCTGATCTAGCAGTTCACGGAACTGAAGTTCGAGTTCTGGATTTTCCGCAAGCGAGTCTTGCGGCTTAACCTTGGGTTTTTCGCCATTGACCCAAACCAGCGACGCACCTTCGAGCGAAGTGGCGTTGTTTGGCAGTTCCTGGAAACCTTCGTGCAGATAGGCAATCTGGTAAAGCCCAAGTTGTGGATTGTCTTTTGCAGTTGGCTCGGATGAACCTGTCTTGAGATCGACGATCATGACCTGCCCAGCCGGACCCTGTTCGATTCGGTCGACTCGACCCTTGATGTGGGCACGACCTAGCTCGAAATCAATTCCAACTTCGGTTCCAACGAGCTTGTAACCTGCCTCGGCTTGCCCCTGCAGGTACGTGGATAGATTTCGAACCATTCGCTGCGCCTTTAGCAATTCTTTCTTTTCAACCCAGGCAGCTTCGAACTCAAGAGTGTGCCACTTGGTTTCGACACCCTTCCAAAGTTCGGTGTAACTGATTGATTCGGTTTCTTCGAGCACCTTGTGCAGCAGAGTTCCGAAGTTTGCTTCGAAGTTCTTTTCGCTTCCGCCGTGCGCTTGCATAAACCAGTGCAGCGGGCAGCGAATGTAGGCATCCAGCTGCGATGGATAGATCCACACCTTGCCAGTTTCGTCGTCGCTGAGTGGAACCAGCGCTTCTGGCGAATCGAACTTAATGATTCCCGCCCACTGGTCGGGATGTGCTCCCGGCTGGTTTTCCAAAGCCAGACGCGCCAAACCGTAGGCGGCTTCTAGGCGGGTTTTTTCGTCGGTGGTGGTTACGAGCGTTCGACGTAGGCTACCCACCAGGCCACGCAGAGTGAAACGTGGCTCGGCATAGGTTTGGGTTTCGGGAATTGTTCCCAGAATCAATCGAACAAACTGCGAGAGCTGGCTTTCATCGCCGTCCACCGCCGAAATAATGAGGTGATCCGAAGCCGCGCCAACCGCCTTGTAGAGCAATCGAAGTTCGTCCACGATTTCGGTGCGAACCTCGGTAGCCTCCTTGCCGCTGAGCACTCCATCGAGCGCAAGGGCGCCTAGCAGCGAAGATCTTGGCTTTAGGTTTGGCCAAACGCCCTCGGTGAGACCAGGAATTGCTACTACCTTGAATCGTCGCCCGATCAACGAGGTGCTGGTTGCCAGCATTACCTTCTGATCGTCGCGAGATACCAACGCCAAGGTGTCTTGCGGCACATCGCGCTCCAACTGTTCCTTGATGAAATCGGTAGGACCAGCTTGCGGGTGACGTTCGGCATACTGATTGGCGGCAGCAAAAAGTGCGACCAAAGAGTCGAGGTTGCGGCCAGCCTGCAGAGCAACCTCACCGATGCCATCTGCCAAAATTTGCCAGCGATCGACCATCGGTGAAGAGCTCCACAGGGTCCAAAGTAATTCCTCAGAAGTAGCACCTTCGGTTTCCAACAGATCCTTTGCCTTCTGTAGAACCTTCAAGAAGCGACGAACGAGCTTGCCTTCTTCACTGTAAAGCTCGGCGGCTACCTCCGGCTTCTCAAATAATTCGATTAGCAGTTGATCGCTGGTGCGTTCTCCCCCGGCGTCGAGTTCAAGTTGGCGCAGACGACGACGAATGCGGCGAATGGCTAGTGAGTCGAGCCCGGTATAAGGGTTACGAAGAAGCTCGAGGATTACATCGCGATTAAGTTCAACAGGTTCGATGCAAAATTTCGCTAGTCGAAGCAGGTTGCCGGTGGAGAACTCGTCTTTAAACGAGGTTTGGCTTCCGTGGATAACCGTTGGAACCGATTCTGAAGCCAGTGCCGCTGCCCACTTCTCCAAGACATCTCGAGAGCGAGCAACCACAACCATCTCACTCCAGGCGATGCCCTGTTGCAGGTGAAGTTCGCGAAGACGATGTGCCAGCCAGGCCAACTCTGAGGTCTCCAGGTCAAAGACTCGTCCTTCAACCCGGTTACCAACAGTTTGGTCTGTAGCTCCCAATGCAGAACGGTGGGTGCCAACTCGCTCTGTGGAGATTCGCGATGCAGTTTTAGCCAAAACGGCAGTTAGATCTGGATGCCTTGAACCAACCGACTGGGCCAGGTTGATGGTCTCAAAAGGCTTGCCCGTTAGCGCGGCTAGTTCTTTCATCCCTCCGGCGTTGGCAGCACGGAAGCCCATGGTGGTCGCGTCTGGGTCGCCGAACAGCACCAAATCGGCGCCCTTAGAAACCACGGCTCTTAGCAAGGTTGCGGCGGCCGGAGTTAGCTCTTGAGCGTCGTCAACGATCACTAGCTTGAGGTCACTAACCACCTTTGGTGTGGCATTTTCTTGTAATTCCCGAACCACCACGGTGAGCAGGGTTGATGGGTCGTGACGGTTTTCGTTGGCCGGTTCACGAAGACGTTTTAGGTACCCGGCAAAGAAACCAGACATGGCTACCCAATGTGGCTGCCCCTGTTCGGTCCCCAATTTCTCAAGCTGAGAAGGGTCGATTTCATGCTCGAGGCAAACCGTAATCAGATCGCGAAGCTCGGTTCGGAAACCGCGCAGTTCCAAGACCTGACGGCGAAGCTGCTTAGGCCAATCCTCAGGCAATTCGGTTCTAAGGAACTCTTCGATGAGTTCCGAAATGATCTGGTCTTGTTCGCTACCGGTAATCAATTCGGGTGCTTTGAAGCCGAGCGAAAGTGCTCGCTCGCGCAAGATACTGAAGGCAAAGGAAGCGAGTGTGCGAGCCATCGGACCAGGGGTTGCATCTTGAAACTCGAGGGCTAGTTCATCGCGCAACTTGGTAGCCGAATCGCGATTGGCGGTAATCACCAGAATCTCTTCGGGCTTGAAGCCAGAACGAAGTTTGTGTAGAACCAGTGCCTTCAGAGCGGTGGTCTTTCCACTGGCAGGAACACCGTAAACCAGGGCGCTCATACCCTTGGGAAGCACGGCAACTTTCTCCTGCGACGCCGAAAGCGTGAAGGAGTCGAGTACCGGACCAAGCCCGTGATTTCGGAATTGTGCATCAACCATTGAGAGCAGGATACTTGCAACTACCGACATTGGCGGCGCTATGCGGCCTGCTGTCGTAATCTATTGGGGTAAGAGAAAAGGTGTCCCTTGGAAATTAAGATCGGCCTACGTAACCTCGGTCGCGAACTGAACTTTGAGTCGGAGCAGAGCGGTCAAGACATTGAGCAAACCGTTGCTAACGCCATTGAATCAGGCGCAAAGCTAATCAAATTGGTAGACAACAAGGGCAAGCTATTCCTAATCCCAGTGGACGCACTCGGTTACATAGAATGTGGAGCCGAAGAGGTTCGTCGAGTTGGGTTCATCGCCTAATGGACTACGCATTTGCAGTTATCGCTTTCTACGCAATCATCCTCGGATTGGTTGCTCCATACATTTTTGCTCGAAGCGAGGAATACGGCGTGCTACTACCACCGGCAATCGCACTAGCCGTGGGTAGCGTTCTTTGGGCAGCCCTCACCTGGCTTGGTTTCAAGTACACAGAAGGCTACATCTGGATCATCGTGATGGTAGTAATGCCATTGGCGATGGTGGTTGTTTCCAGCCGAATCGCTCACGCTCGAATTCGTGCTCGCGAAGAAAAACTACGCGGCTAAACCAATCGCGTCCATACGCAAACTGTGGGCCCCGATCAGTTCACTGATTAGGGGCTCTAGTTTTTCGTAGGCTGCAAGGTTCACGCGACGCTCTTCATCCATGCTCAACTTCTTGGTCTTCGATGTACCAGCTAGCTTGCGGTTGTCGAAGGCTGCACGAAGTTCCAGCAAAACGTCACCCATAAGGCGACGACCCCAAAGCGCTAGGCGCGATGCCAACTGCGGATTGTCTTTCATTGCGTCAATCAGTACCGACTTGGCGAACTTCTCGAAAGCAGAATCCTTCAGAGCCTTCTCCACGTCTTCACGTACTTCAGCTGGAAGCCCAACCGCTAGTCGCTTGTAGAAATCTTCAAGCAGGCCACCAACCAGGTAAACCTTGACGACGGTCTCATACCAGTCGATGCCGTTGGTGCGGGAGTGGAAAGTCTCAATGCGCTCGGTGAACGGATCCATGGCGTCGGTGGCGTCCACGCCATTCGTCGAAAGCAGCTTGGCAATTGCGCGGTACTTCTGGAAGCTCTTGGCAGCCGCCTCGCTCAACTGCGCCTTGTCGGCGGTGGTTGGCGAAAACTTCAGTTCGTTGGTGAGGATCTCAAACTGGCTCAACTCGAGGTAAGCCAACTGACCTAGAAAGCTCTTAGGTTCGGGAGTGTATGGAGCAAGGTCAATGGCCTCGATGTTGCGAGCGCGACGCTCTTCGCGTTCCGGAAGCACAAAGTTGCGTGCCTTAGTACCGAGGCGCTTAATCCACTCAAACATGGTTACAAGAATAACTCTCGTAAACTAGCAAAGACTAATAGGAGACTCTTTTGACATTTGCCGAACTTGGCATCGACGCCGACATCGTTGAGGCGCTAACCAAAAAAGGCATTACTGAGCCTTTCCCAATTCAGGAGCAGGCCATCCCTGTTGCCCTAACCGGCCAGGACATCATTGGCCAGGCTAAGACCGGTACCGGTAAGACTTTCGGCTTCGGCCTACCACTAATCCAGAAGCTTGGAATGAGCCCTGAAAAGGGTGCTCAGGCTCTGGTTGTTGTTCCAACCCGCGAACTTTGCATCCAGGTTGCCGAAGACCTCGTGCTTGCCACCGGAAACCGCGATACCACCGTTGTTGCCATTTACGGTGGTAAGTCTTACGAAGGCCAGATTGCCGAAATCGAAGCCGGCGCCCAGATCATCGTTGGTACACCAGGACGACTAATCGACCTTGCGAAGCAGAAGAAACTCGACCTCGGCAAGATCACTTTCATGGTTCTCGACGAAGCCGACGAAATGCTTGACCTTGGCTTCCTGCCAGACGTTGAGCGCTTGTTCTCGCTGACCCCACCGCTTCGCCAGACCCTGATGTTCTCGGCAACCATGCCTGGCACCATCCTGACCTTGGCACGTAAGTACCAGAACCGCCCGATGCACATTCGCGTGAACGACCCTGACGAAGGCCACACCAAAGCCGACATCAAGCAGTTCATTTACCGTGCTCACTCGCTCGACAAGGACGAAGTGGTTGGACGTATCCTGCAGGCCGAGGGTCGTGGCAAGACCGTGATCTTCTGCAAGACCAAGCGCCAGGCCAGCAAGGTTTCCGAAGAACTAGTAGACCGCGGCTTCAACGCAACCGCCCTACACGGAGACATGTCGCAGGAAGCCCGTGAGCGTTCGATGGCTGCATTCCGCTCCGGTAAGAAGGAAATCTTGGTTGCTACCGAGGTTGCCGCTCGAGGCATCGACGTCGACGACGTGACTCACGTAATCAACTACACGGTTCCTGAAGACGAAAAGAACTACCTACACCGCACCGGTCGCACCGGCCGAGCTGGTCGTACCGGTATTGCCGTTACTTTCGTTGACTGGGAAGACATGACCCGTTGGCAGAACATTAACACCGCACTTGAGCTTGGCATTCCGGAACCTGTGGAAACCTACTCGAGTTCGGCTCACCTGTTCACTGATCTTGAAATTCCTGCTGGAACCAAGGGACGCATCCGCGCCTCCACCATGGTTCCTAAGCAGTCTTCAAACAAGCCAGAGCAGCGCCGTGGCGGAGACCGCAAACCTCAGGGAGACCGTAAACCTCAGGGAAACCACAAGCCTGAAGAGAAGCGCGAACCTCGCCCAGCTTCAGACCGCAACCGTCAGCGTCGTCGCACGCGCGGTGGCGAAACTAAGCCCACTGAATAGCAGAACCCGAAGCCTGAGCTTCGATTCGCTTTAGCATTTCCAAACTTGTGGTGTTTTCGCCAAGCAGGTTTGGCTTGCCCAGCAAGCCGTGGTAATCCGAAGAGCCAGTGAGCACTAGATCAAACTCGAAAGCTAAACCGGTTAGCCACTCACGGGCAATGTCGCCGACTTCTCGGTGGTTGACCTCAAACCCGCCAAGACCAGCTTCAATAACTTCGATGAAGCGCTCGCGGTGAGCGTTGGTGATAACCAACTCACCATCTCCCCGACCCCGTGCCAGCGGGTGAGCCATTACCGGCACACCACCAGCAGCGCGAATCAATTTGACGGCTTCGACGGTGTTGATTCCTTCGCTTGCCACATAAGCCGGGTGCCCCTTGCTTAGCGGGCCTTCAAAGGCTTCGGTGCGGTCTTGCACATGCCCGAGATCCCTGAGTGCGTCTGCAATGTGTGGACGCCCAATCGACTTTCCCTCTTCGCTCAGAGTGGCACGGACGCCGTCCATCGTTAGGTCGGCGTAGTAAGGCTGAAGATTTTCCACGTAACGTTCAATGCGCGTTTCGCGTGATTCACGAACTTCTTTCAGTCTTTGAATCAGTGGCTCATAGGTTGGGTCTGGAAGGTAAGCGAGCATGTGAACCGAGACACCGTGGTGCTTGGTGGTTATCTCGATACCAGGTACGAAAGTCATGCCGTGCTTGTTTGCTTCCACGCGGGCTTCGTCCCAACCTGCGGTGGTGTCGTGGTCGGTGAGCGCGAGGGCATCCAGGCCAGCTTCGGCGGCGTACTGGAAGATCTGTTGAACAGTTTCCTTGCCATCGGAATGGGTGCTGTGACTGTGCAAATCAATCTTCATAAATACCTCTCTCAACTCCTAAAGACTAGCCCCAGGGTGCGACGTTTAGTGGCAGTATGGAACGCATGACTGAGCAAGAGAAAAAGCCGGTTAGCGGTCGCGCTACCAACCCAAACAGCCCAGAGTTTATGAAG
>ERZ650308.346-NODE-346-length-24629-cov-5.352649_pt1 | contig 24629 bp, 45 predicted proteins | sample MGYA00376244_ERZ650308 | MGnify/ENA primary metagenome ERZ650308 (study PRJEB26733, sample SAMN07839295) | wastewater metagenome | biome: small river; feature: stream; material: water | place: USA: North Carolina | collected 2016-04-26 ... | reverse complement strand
TGCCGCCCAGCAAATTCTCAAGGGCGTCAACTGGGTCATTGAGGAGAGCTTGCACTTCCTCACCGACACTGTTGCGATCTGGAAATCCCTCACGGCCTATGTGAACGCTGCCGGGAAGGCGTTTGACGCGCTAACCACCCTCGACTTCGCCGGCGCTACTGCGGCCTTCACGCAGGCGGGGGAAGACACAGCGGCGGCGTGGGATGAGGCCAAGAAGCGGCTCGCGTCTTACAAGGCGACACTCGACAACAGCACAGGGGACGGCGCTCCGGGGAAGGGTGATTTTGGGGGCGGATCATCCAGTCAGCCCACGAAACCGAAGGCACTCACGACGGGCAGTGCTTCGACGAAATCGCCCGTGGAGAAGATTCCGCCGGATACGATCGATTCCATCTACGGTGCGGGCGAGGCGTTCCAGACCCTTTGGGGTGACATGGCGGAGGGCATCCCCGCCACCAATGCGGTGAATGACGCCTTCCGGAGCATGGCCGACACCATCTCGAACAGCCTCAGCACAGCCCTCGAAGGCCTGATCACCGGCACCATGTCGGTGAAGGACGCCTTCAAGAGCATGGCACAGAGCATCAGCCAGACGCTGGCGCAGATCGCCGCGGACCTCATCAAGAGCAGCCTGTTGAAGGTTCTCGGCATCGCAGCCGGCAGCCTCGCGGGCGGCGGCGGCGCGGGCATCAACGTCGGCGGCATGACCTTCGGCGGACTCTACGCTGACGGCGGCAACCTCGGCGCTGGCAAGTGGGGCATCGCTGGTGAGGCTGGCCCCGAGATCATCCACGGCCCAGCGCGCATCACGCCCATGGACAAGATGGGCGGCAGTGGCAACTCCGTGAACATCCAGATCATCAACAACTCCTCCGCCCAGACGAGGAAGCAGGAAGATGGCAACGGCAACGTCCGGGTGATCATCGAGGACGTGGTGTCCGACATGATGATCCGGGGCGGCAACAAGATCGACGCTGCAATGAACCGCGGCTACGGCCTCAGAAGGGCAGGGCGGTAATGGCTCACAACACGCTCAAGATCACGATCCAGTATCGCTGGTGGTATCGTCCCGGCGTTGCCCTGATGAAGGTGTTTGCCCGCCTTGGCTTTCCGCCGGGAGACGCGATGATTGAACGGTTTGTAAGCCGCTCCGTTCGGCTGGTGTTTCGCTGACATGCCGATTTCCGCCGCCCTGAAAGAGGTCTACGCCTCCGCGCCGACGACGCAGCGCTTCATCGAGACGCTAGCCCTGTCGCATTCGCTTTTCGCTCAGACCTACTACATCACGAACGACAATCAGAACTGGACGTTCCTGCTCGAAACCGGCGCGACGGCGACCTTCATCGCCATGCCGTTCAAGATCGTGCTTCCCACCAGCGACGGCAAGGGCAACCAAGACCTCGGCCTGACGCTCGCCAATATCGGGCGGGACTTAATCGACCCCCTGGAGTTGGCCCAGGCGAAACCCTCGGAGCCCGTCCGATGCGTCCGCCGCGTCTACCTCGACACGCCCTCGACCACCCCGGCTGACAGCCCGCTCACGCTGCTGATCTCGGCGGCGAACGTCACGAAGGAAGCAGTCTCGGCAACGGCAACCCGGATGGACGTGCTCAACCGGGCGTTTCCAAATAATTTCTACAAAACGTCCGATTTTCCGGGCCTGCGTCGGTGAACATCAACGATTTCGTCGGCCTCCCATACCGCGAGGGCGCACGGGGGCCGGATGCCTATGACTGCTATGGCCTCGTCATGGCGGTTTTCCGGACCGCCTGCGGGGTTTCCCTTCCGGATTGGTACCAAGATGGCCCCGGCACCCGGGCGGCCTCACGGGCCATCTCTGCGGCTCTGGCGGGGGAGGTCTCCGGCGGCAGGGCGGTGAAGGTTGCCGAACCCGCCAATCTCGACCTCGCAATCGTCTCGAACACCAACCGGCCTGACCACATCGGCGTGGTCTGGGACGGCGGCGTTCTCCATGCCTCCCGGGCCTTCGGCTCCACCTGGCACCCGCTGTCCCGCTTCCTGACCTACTACCCGCGCACGGAGTTCTACCGTTGGCATCCCTGAACCTTCTCCGCAACCCGCTCAAGCCGCTGTCCCGCGAGCAGTTCACGCTCCCGGCTGGCACGCGCGTCATTGATTGGTTGCAGGAGCACCACCCCAAGGGCTTCGGGATGCCCGTCCGGTTCTATGTGAACGGGCGCGAGAAGGAACTGGACGATCTCGACTATGCGGTGACCGACGATGACGTGGTTATTCTGGCGCTGATGCCGGGCATACCGGCTGCCATTCTGACGACGATTGCGATCAACCTCGCGATTGCGCTGGTGTTGTCCGCCGCGTCCTTCGCCATCAACTATTTCTTCTTCCAGCCGAAGCAGTCTGCAGGTGGCGCCAAGGGCAAGCAGGTCAGCCTCTTCGACGTCTCGACCGATCAGAACGCCGCCAAGCTTGGTGATCCGATCCCGGTTGTCTACGGGACCGTCCTGACCGCGCCGGACTATATCAGCCAGCCCTACACGTTCTTCCAGTGGTCGCAAGCCGCCTACAATCAGTCTTTCACCGGGGTCCAGTACCTCGACATGCTGATGTGCATCGGGCAGGGCAATATCGACGTCTCGCAAGTCCTGCTCGGCGACACAGATGCCGCCACCATGGACTCCGGCATCGTCACCTGGCGCGCGTTCAAGCCCTCGCAGCACCTCTCGACCATGGGCACGATTGCCTCGGCCATGGGCGGCGGCTTCCATGAGAACGTGATCACCAGCCCGGAGGTCTCGAACCAGGAGTTCATCGACGCGGGCGATTCCGCCGGCTACTTCGCCACCTGCAAGCCCGGGCAGAAGGGATCCAAGTTCCAGATCGACATCACCTTCCCCTCGGGGCTCGTGGACCCGGACAGCGATGGCGACATTCGCGGCCGCCTGACGCAGTTCACGGTCTATTGGCAGGAGCGCGACGACAACGACGCGGCGGTTGGCTCGGTCTACTCAACGACGATCACTTGCGACACCCGCAGCGGCAACACGATCACCACGGCCACGAACGGCACCGGCACCTCGACATCGGCCAGCGAGAAGAACCAGACGGTGATTTCCTCGCCCTTCCGCCGGTCCTACATGATCACGCCGGTCAAGAGCGCGCGCTGGGCGGTAAAGATCAGCCGCATCACGTCCGCTCCGAACTCCAAGAACGGCATTTCACGGTTCATCTGGACGGGCCTGCGCCTGTTCGCCGACTATCCGGCGGGCACTGTCTACGGCAACGTCACGCTGCTCGCCGTCCGCATCAAGGCCAGCCAGGGCCTCGGCAATGACGCATCGGCCCGCATCCGGGTCAAGGCCTCCCGCCGCCTGCCGCCGCCCGCCGGTGGCACGGAAGCGGCTTCCACAAGCGGGGCCGACGCCTTCGCCGACGTCTACACCGACGCCATCTACGGGGCGAACCGCCCGCGCTCGGAGCTCGACACCGCCACGCTGGCATCGCTCCGCACCAAGTGGGCCTCCTACCAGTTCAACTACGTCTTCCGCGACGGCATCACCGTGTGGGAGGCGCTGCGCACCATCACGACACCCTTCGGCGCCGAGCCCTTGCCGGTCGGGCCGGTCATGTCGGTGGTGCAGGATGGCGTCAAATCCGTCCGTTCGGCGCTGTTCACCGATGCCAATATCATCGAGGACAGTTTCAGCGTGGGTTACGGCTGGGACCAGGAAGGCGCTGCCGATGGCGTCGAGATCGAATATGTCGAGCCCAAGGACTTCTCCAAGGCCTACACCCGCTACCCGACCGGCTCGTTGAGGCCCGATCAATACACCCTTCCCGGCGTCACCAATGCCACCCACGCCGCGCAGTATGCCCGCCTGACGTGGCAGCGGAGGCAGTCGCAGCGCCAGACGGCGACGTTCGATACGGAACTCGAGGGACTGCTCCTGCAGCTCGGCGACCGCATCGGCATCTCGCACAACGTCCCGAAGTGGGGCGACGGCGGCCAGATCATCGGCGTCTCGGGAAACACCCTGACCCTCGACCACGATCTCGATTGGTCCGGCGGCTCGAAGCAGATGCTGATCAGCAAGGCGGACGGCTCGGTTGCTGGCCCCTTCTCGGTGATCCGCGGCACCGCCGACTACAAGGCGGTGGCAACCGGCACGCTGCCGACGATCCACGTCGATGACGAATACGACTACAACCGCTTCGCCTTCGGCAGCTCCACGACGCTCGTCCGGGACTTCATCGTCACGACGGTGAGCCCGCAGGGAGAGAACACCGTCACCGTCGAAGCGATGAACTATGCGCCCGGCATCTTCACGGGCGCAATGAGCTACATGGCCTCCTGATGACCGCTTACCCGTCAGATTACCCGCAGCCGCTGATCGCTGGGTTCTCCGCGCAGATTGCGATGGGCGTCATCCGCGCGCAGGGGCCGACCGATCAGGCGCAGCGCCGCGTTCACACCACGATGCCGCATACGTTCTCGCTGACCTTCATCATGAGCGTGGTGCAGTGGGGCACCTGGTATCAGTGGGCGACGGCGAACGCCTATGACTGGTTCACCATGAATCTGCCGACGTTCTACGCCGGGATCACCGAGGACACGCTCTCCCCGGTGCTGATCCGCTTCACCTCGGGGCTCATGGCGAACAACGTCTCGGGCAGCGATGTGCAGGTCACCGTCACCGCCGAGTCTGCGCCGTCGATGATCGCCCAATATCTGGAAGCCGTGTGATGGCCGACTATCCTTCCTCGCTCCCGGCTCCGCAGGTTTCTGACTACGCCCTTGAGACGGCCATGCCGATCTCGAGCGTCACCTTCGAGCGGGGCAACAGGCGGCAGCGCCGGGGGGCGAAGAAAGACCGGCAGGTGTTCACCCTGTCGTTCCTGTTCTCGACCGCGCAACTGACCATCTGGCAACTCTGGGCGAACCAGTACGGCTACGATTGGCACTCCATGGACCTGGAGAGCCCCTATTCCGGCCTCTCGATCGAGGGGCTGACGCTGATCCCGCATACCGTGCGCTACATCAGCGACATCGCCCTTCAACTGGTGGCTCCCGACGTGTTCAGGGTCTCGGTTACTGCCGAGATGGACGTGAGCACGATCCCAGACGGCGCGCTGACGCCTTCCGGCAACTGGTACGTGGCAGGCACACCCGCCAGCCCGGCCACCAACACGATCACCGCAGGCACACCCGCCTCGCCCGCAACGGACGTCATCATTGCCGGGTCTCCGGCGCTCCCCGCCGCCTGACCTTCTCGCTTCCGAATAGGAGAACACCTTGACCGACATTCCGGCCAGGCAAAGGCAACTCTATGGCTCAAGCGCCAACTGGGTTGCGAACAATCGCGTCCTCGGCGCGGGCGAGATCGGCGTCGAAGTGGTGGATAGCACCGACGTTAGGATCAAGATCGGTGACGGGGCCTCGACCTTCTCGGCGCTGCCCTATGCCAGCGCCTCCAGCACCACCATCAACACGGCCACGCAGACCGCTCTGGACGCCAAGGTTGCCCTCGCTGGCGACACCATGACGGGCCTCCTCATCCTCTCCGGCGATGCCGTTGCAGACCTTGGCGCTGTCACCAAGCAGCAACTCGACTCCGAGGTCGATACCCTCACCACCTCGATCAGCGGCAAGCTGGCGACCTCCGGCGGCACGCTCTCCGGCTACCTCACGCTGCACGCTGATCCGTCCTCCGCCATGCACGCGACGACGAAGCAATATGCGGACACTGCCATTGCGCTGAAGGTCTCGAAATCCGGCGACACAATGACCGGTCCGTTGGTGCTTCCCGGCAGCCCAACGAACACGCTGGAAGCCGCAACCAAGGGCTACGTGGACAGCGGTGCATGGGCGGTCTCCGTGGGCGGCACGTCCGGCCAGGCGGGCAAGGGCGTCCGGCTCGGGGCGACCGGCCTCATCGACTCCTCGATGCTGCCCATCAGCGGCTCCTATCTTGGCACCATCGATCTCACGGCGACCTATGCCCTCAGCGGATCGTTCGGCGTTGGCAGCTATTATGCGCTCTCCGACACGGGCTCCATCGACGGCTCATGGTCTACCCACCTCAACGGCTCGCCGACAACCTGTGACGCCGGGCAGTCGATCATCTACAACGCAAACGGCAAGTGGGATCTGGTAGGCGACACCACGTCCTCGGGTGCCATCGCGGGCAAGCTCGACAAGGCTGGCGACACCATGACGGGCCCGCTCATCCTCGATGCGGACCCCACTGACCCGCTCGGCGCAGTAACGAAGCAGTACGCCGACGAGATGCTGCCGCTCGCAGGCGGCACCATGACCGGCGCGATCATCCTATCCGGCGCGCCATCCACAGGCCTCAACCCGGCCACCAAGACCTATGTGGACACGGCAGACGCGCTCGCAGCCCTGAAGGCAAACAACCTCTCAGATCTCGCCAGCGCTGCGACGGCCCGGACGAACCTCGGCGGCACGACTGTCGGCAAGGACTTGTTCACCACGGCCAGCGCCTCGGCTGCACGCGCAACGCTTGGCTCCACCACCGTGGGCGATGCCGTCTTCATCGCTGCCGACGCGGCGGCGGGCCGTACTGCCCTCGGCGCGGCTGTCTCGGGCTCGAATACCGACATCACCAGCGTATCGCTCTCCAACACCGGTCTCAAGATCAAGGACACGGATGCCTCGCACACACTGAGCGTGGTGCCTGGCTCCAATCTCTCGGCCAACCGGACCTTCACGCTCGTTACTGGCGATGCCGACCGGACGCTGACCATGAGTTCCGGCAGCGTCACGATCTCCACGGCGGGTGCGGCCCTGATCGATGATGCCGACGCGTCGGCCCAGCGGACGACGCTCGGCCTCGGCTCGCTCGCCACTCTCTCGGCAGTGGGCACGTCTCAAATCACCGACAACACGGTGACGGGCGCCAAGATCGCCATGGGCTCCGACGCTCAAGGAGACGTCCTCTATTACAATGGCACGGACTATGCCCGGCTGGCCGCCGGAACGTCGGGCCAGTTCCTCAAGACGAACGGCACGGGAGCGAACCCGGCCTGGGCAGACGCAACGGGCGGGCTCACGCAGTCCTCATCCGTCAACACCACGTCCGGGCTCTCTCAGGGCATCACGTCGATCTCTGGCAGCCCGAAGCAGATCATCCTGAACTTCGACAATGTCACGACAGGCGGCGGCGTCACGGTGCAGATCGGCTCCGGCTCCTATCAGACGACGGGCTACAAGGCGACCGGCGCACGCATTCCGAACAGCGCAAACCCAGCCACCACAGACTATTCAGACGGCTTCGGCATCAACATGGCCGCCTCCTCTACCTCGCTCTGCGGCACCCTCATCCTCTCGAACGTGGGAAGCAACAAATGGGTTGCCAGCTACACGCTCGCCGGGCTGCAGGGCGCTTCGACGGACTTGCTGTTCGTGGGTGGCGGCGTCGTGACCTTGAGCGGCGCAATCGACCGCATCCAGGTCAAATCAACCAGCGGCTCCGATACGTTCACCGCCGGGTCCATCTCCGTGAATTACCAGTAACCGCCATCCGCCCAGCTTAACAACCCCATCAAGGAGCCCCAACAATGGCGCAGAACACCACCACGACGTTGGCTGCAAAGACATGGACGCAGCTGACCAATGCCAACGTGACCGCGATCACCTTCCAGAACCTCGGCAGTTCCGTGCTGAAGGTGAAGGGCACGAACGGTGCCAACGCACCGAGCGACGACACGGGCTCGATCTCATACTCCAAGTTCCAGGGCGAAAGGAACGTCGCGCTCACCGATCTCTTCCCCGGAGTGTCGGGCGTGAACCGCGTCTATGTCTACTCCGCCGAGGGCGGTGACGTGGCGGTCTCCCATGCTTGATTTGGCCTCTCCGCTCGACGGATTCGGGAGCCCGTTCGGCGCGAGGCGCGGTTTTAGTCCGCTATCGCTGTTTCGTTATGGTGAGATTGGCTCCTGGTATGATCCAAGCGACCTTAGCACCATGTTTCAGGACGCAGCCGGAACTACGCCTGTAACGGCAACCGGGCAGCCTGTCGGGCTCATCCGAGACAAGTCAGGCCGGGGTAACCATGCATCACAGTCCACTGACGCCAGGCGTCCAACATTGCAGCAGGATAGTGGTGGCAGCTATTACCTCGACTTTGACGGATCAGATGATGGCCTTGTGACGGCATCATTCGCTGCCGGGGCTGACAAGGTTCAGGTATTCGCGGGCGTCCAAAAGCGAAGTGATGCGACAACCGGAATGATTGCCGAGTTCTCGGCGAATTCAAACTCGAACGCAGGTTCGTGGCAGTTGCGCGGGCCGGGTGCCGGAACATTTCCAGGGTATTATTTCAACTCCAGCGGCTCTACTCTTGCGGCTGCTACTGCTCAGGTCATTACGGGCCTCCCTGCAAACAACGATGCCGTCTTGACGGCTGTAGGTGACATCAGCGGCAAAACCTCGACGTTGTATGTGAACGGCACTCAGGTTGCTACATCAGCAGCCGATCAGGGAAGCGGGAACTACGGCACCTATGTTCTGTATATGGGCCGTCGTGGCGGGTCTTCATTGCCCGCCAACATACGGCTTTATGGTCTAATCATCCGGTTTGGGGCCAATCTCTCCGCGGTTGACCTCGCACTTTGTACAATGTGGATGGCCGCAAAAACCCCGCTTGGGGCGTTTGCGGCTACTAAAGCCTTCACGACCGATTTCGGGACATATCCAAACGGCGCAATCCCAGCCGTCTCCAACAATGGGCGTCTGTTCCGTGTGGCAGGTGCGATCAACACCAGCACCGTAGTTCCGTCTGTTTCTGGCGGGGCCTGCATCGCAGCAGACAGCGGGCAAGCGCAGACGGCGAGTTATTTCGGGTACGATGCTGGCGACCTTGTGCGCGAAATGTATGCCGAAGTGTCGTTCGGAGCACAGGCCACGGGCGGCGGATTTGGCCTCATCTGTAATCCGGACGATGTAGGCGGGGCAAATACAGTCCAGGCGATTACAGACAACTCTGTCCACATCGTTTTCACCGATACAAAGGTAGACGTCAGTTACTATTCTGGCGGAAACCGTTTCGATGGTGGCGGAACAACAGGAACTGCAACAACTGTCTCCATAAACTACCCAGTGGCTTGCACCCGCGACGGCACCACAAAGTACGTGATGGGTTGGCGGGTGGTATCAGCAGACACAGTTCGGATTCTTCTTCCGAATGGAACAACAAGCGACGTTGTGTCCGCAAACCTCGTAGCGCAACTGGGACGGTACGCAATTTTCGAGCACTATTGGCTGACGGGTGGAACACGGGTTTCTTTCTATCGCCTCGCAGCAAACGCGACCCCTTCATGGGTGACGGTGTGAAACCACATCATCAAAGGAGGGTGTGATGCCCCTTCACTATCTCAAAGTGCTTCCGCCTGGGGGTTCGATCATGGAGCGTTTTACGGATGCGGTCGCTATCCTCGCGGTGCTCTCTGCAATCAACCCCCGCCTCTACCAGTTGCTCAGTGACTTCTCGCAGCTCGCGGCGCTCCTGATGCCGATCCTCGGCTGCATCTGGCTCGGCGTGCAGATCTGGGTGCGCGTGGCGAAGGGGAAATGACCATGCTCGTTCCCAACTGGCGGCGCGTGCTGCGCTACTCGTGGTCGATCAAGTTCATCGTCCTTGCCGCCGTGCTGTCCGGCGCGGAGTTCGTGCTGCCGTTGCTCCGTGAGCTTGTCGAGATACCCACGGGCATCTTCGCGGCGCTCGGATTCTTCGTGACCGTGGCGGCAGGCATTGCGCGCCTCATCCCTCAACCGAAAATCTCAGGTGAAAACAATGAGCAGGCTTAAGCAGGGTGCCGCGATAAGTGCTGTCGGCGCTGCAACCGTCTCGCTGCTTCTGGCATGGGAAGGACTGCGGACGACACCCTATCTCGATTCGATTGGGGTGCTTACCGTGTGTGTGGGGGAGACGCAGAACGTCCGCCCGACCGATGTCTACACCGCCGCCCAGTGCCGCGCCATGCTGGTGCGCCGCCTCGACGTGTTCGAGACCGGCATCCGCGCTTGCCTCAAGAACCCTGACGCGGTGCCCGATGGTGCCTATGTGGCGTCGATCTCGCTCGCCTACAACGTGGGCATCTCGGCCTATTGCGGCTCGACGGTGCGGCGCAAGCTCGACGCGGGCGACGTGCGCGGGGCTTGCGATGCCTTCAGGCTGTTCACGAAGGCGGGCGGCCGGCAGATCAAGGGGTTGGTGAACCGGCGTGAAGCCGAGCGGGCCGTGTGTCTCAAGGGGGCGGTCTGATGCCCATCCTGCTCTCCCTGTTCCTGAACCGCTGGGTGATCGGCGGCCTCGTCGCGCTTGCCATGCTCGGCGGCGCCTACTGGAAGGGCTACTCCGCGGCATCCCAGAACTGCCACGACGCCCAGCTGCGCGCCGTCATCGCCTCGATGCAGCGGGACATTTCCGCCGCCGCCCAGGCTGATGAGGTGGCCCGCGCCCAAGCCGCCGCCCTCGACGCGCAACGCCAGCAACTCGAATCACAGGTGAAAGACTATGAGGCTGCCCTCAAATCCAGGCCCGATCCTGCTTGTACTCTCAGCGCTGACGATGTCCGCGCTCTTGGCGGGGTGCCAATCCAACGGCGCAAGTAAGCTTCTGCCCGTCAGCTTGCCGTTGCCGCCCGCCTGCATGGAGCCCGTGGCCGTTCCCGAGATCCGTGCGGGCGATGATGCCCGGCTGGCGCTCGCACGCTCACGGGCTGCTACAGCCTCGGCAAACGGCAATCTGACCTGCTCGCGGACTTGGTATGAAGGTGTGAGGAAGGGCTACGGGGCGAAACAGGGGTGACTAGACGGGTTCTGGCCCTGACTAGATGCTTTTCGGAGCACGCATGCTACCTTCATCACCATGTCCCTCTACATCGACCCCGCCACCCTCGAAGGCCAGCCGCTGATCCTCAAGGCGATGGCACCGGACGATTACGGGGTCAGGGTGCTCGACCGTCTCGCAGGCCGCATCATGGCCAAGCCGCTCTCCGGAGGCCGGGTGGTGTGGTTCTGGACCGTCACCGGGCCGTATATCCCCTCCCACCTGCAGCCGTCGCATGGTGAGGCGGACAGCCTCGAGGAGGCGAAAACGGCGTTCCGGGCGAAGTTCGATGCCTGGCTGGCGTGGGCGAAGGATTTGCAGCATCCGGTGGTGTGGTCTGTGGGGCCGGGGAAGACGGGGTGATGAATGGCTCAGGAAGCGGCAGGGGAGCCTGAAGGATTGAGGGCGGCCTCGCAGTATGACAGAGGCCAGTTCGCCCCTACCAATGCCCACTCAATCATCTGCATTGCAGCTTCCTTGTTCTTGTGTTGGGACCGGTGATAGCCGCACTCAGCAATGATGCCAGTCGGCACATGTTTGACGCGCACGGTATAGCTCGTCAGGCCCACATGCTGCCCGCCCTTGGACTGGTTAACGACTTCCGCGATGCAATCATCCTTCCAGTCACTCACTTCCCATCCTCCTGTGGTATTAGGGAGAGGATGGCGTTACCAATCCGCACACAAGTCATCAACTCCGCGTGTGCTGACACCGGGTCATTGTAGGTGTCAGGATAACCCTTGGCCACCTTCGCCGCCTCTTTCAGCACCACGGCTATGGCTGCGTCTGCGAGAACTCGGCACTCGCATTTCGGGTCATCATTGATGCCACCCGTGCGATGGCAGCACGTAGACGCGATGTGCCCGGTGAACTCCCTCGCCACCTTCTCCCTCAGTGCTTCCTGTTCAGGGGTCATGTTTCGTCCTCCAACCCGGTCTTGTCGCTAAGGTTAATCACACACACAACGGCACGCGCCAGCGCATCGCAGCCGGGTTCGTCGCAGTGTGGAGAAAGTCCGTCGCCTATAGCCCAGCACGGCGGTTCACCGAGAAAAGCGCAACTTTCGGCACAAATGGCGCGCGCAACCATCATCACCTTTTCCTCATGTGTCATCACTTCTCTTCCTTCTGGATAGGAGGGTGGAGGGCGGTACGGGCAAGGTCCGATGTGCACCCCCAGCATTCGTCGTACATCCACTCCCCGTGGATGCATTGGTCGTTCTTGCTCTCTTGTCCGTCTGCCCGGTATCGCTTCCCGACAGGGCGGGGCACGTCACCATCGACGATATTCTGCAGCGCCGCCCTCAGGCGTTCAACCTCGGCAGCCATTTGAGCGGCCTCAGCGCAATACTGCGTGGTTGTCTGGTCACGGGCGCAGCCGCCAGCCCGAAGGCGCTCAATCTCATCCGCTGCTACCCGCATATATAACGCTAGGTGATGAGGTGCTTGAGCAAGTTCAAACGCATCTGCGGTCCCTCTCAGCCTCTCCACAATATCGCTCATGGCTTCGGTTCTCCAAGGGCTGTGAGAGGGATGAAGTGGGTGGGAGGCGGCTCTATGAACGCCGTGGTTTCGTCTACCCATTCTGGATCATCCAAATAGGCGGGCACCATGTATTGGATGACACCACGCCAATGTCCGTTCCATCCGAGATAAAACCTACCCTCTTCCTTCGGCGCTTCCTCTATCGGCCTCCATTGTGCCTCAACACCACGGAGGGTGAGATTAGAGAGGCGGTCCCAGTCTATGAGGCTGATGTTCTGGACCGTGTGCGCCATCCGTTCGACGAACTGCTTGTCGGTCTCGCTCATGTGGTTTCCTTCCTGGTGAGGGGATGAGGGGGAAGGCCGCGCCCGCGTTTCGCCCGCGATTGCCCGTCTTTCACAGGGGTATGGGGCCTACCCATAGATGCCCTTCCTCTCATCTTCGATCTTCCGGCGGACCTCTTCCGGGAGGCTATTCCATGCCTCCTCTATTCGGCGCGGCTCGTCTTCAATGCTCTTCTGCCGGTGCCCGGCCCAGCGCACCTTCTTCAGCACTTCAGGGCAACGCTTGAACCATTCGCCTTGCAGGCGGTGTTGGTGCAGATCCTGATGCAGAAATCGCTCAAGGGTGTCGGTGCCTAGAACCTTGGCCATGACAGTTAATCGATAGGGGCAGCTGACCTGCAAGGTTGCCACTCGAACCTGAACTTCACCAATCGTCCCGAGCACTTCGACTAGGCGTTCGCGCGTCCTCATAGCCTCACCCTTTGATGAACGGTGTTGACGGATCCGGCCGGCACCGGAGGCGCTCCGAGACCGTCGGAGCTTGCGTCACAGCGAGCTCAAACTCTCCGCAGAAGTCGTCTGCTTTGACCTCGGGCCAGATCGTGAAGTGGTCGCACATCATTCCGCCCGTTGCCACGGGCGGCCGGCGCTGGCACTTAAAGGTTCCCTCGTGCGGATACGGCACCGGCCAGCTGCACCACCGGCAGTCTTCGCACTTGCTGGTCTGGATTTTACCCATTGGCGGCCGCCAGCTTCGGCTTGCGCGGCGCGGCGGAGGCTTCGTCACCGGCGCCCTGCTTCTCGGACTGCTCCTGCCGCTCCGAAGCCGTGCCAAGGGCCATCTCCAGCGCGAGGGTGCGCTCGGCGAAGGCGTTGTTCACCGCTGCCTGCAGCGCCTCCATCGACTCGAAAGCCGTGTTGAATGCGCGGGTGATGTCCGCCAGCGCGACCTGGCTGAGGTGCAGTTCCTTCGACAGTCCCGCGCGGAGGTCGATCAGTGCCAGGTCGAGGGTCTTGATGGTGGACATGTCATTCTCCTTTGCTGATGACGTAGGGCGAGCGGACGCGAGTCACGCGGAGGTCATTCTCGTGGGAAAATCCGCCGTCGAACTCCGCCGCGCGCTTCGGCCTGGTGGCGAGGTAGAGGATCGCGGCAAGGATCAGGGCTGCGAGGATGAAGAGGGCGTAGAGGAGGGTGTTCATGGCTGGGCATCCTCAAGAATGTGAGCTGCCACCCAGTTGCGCATCCGATGCCAGCGCTGCTCGGGAGTTTCGGTAGCCCACGCCCCTTCGTCGTTCATAAACATGATCTCGCGCGCCAGTGCGTTGGCGACGTCGAATTGTTCTGCGACCACGTAATGATCCTTGGGGTCGATCTTCTGCAGATCCATGCCGCGGGCCTTGCCGACGGCTCCGAGCGTGCAGTAGGCGCCCTCGGCCTCAAGCTCCTGCGTGACGAGCTTCTTTTCCGGCAGCGCGTCGAGGGCCGCCAGTGTCTCTCGCAAGAAGGTCTGTCCGCGCTTGCCGTTGAGTGACGACTTCACGGCACCGCGCCACATGATGAGACGCCATTGATCTTCGCAGTCGTCGCTATAGCCGCTCCTGCTCATCTTCATTCTCCTCAATCGTGTTGCGGTGCGCGTTTAGGGAAGCCCCTCGACCGGAGCGGCGTTTTCGACTTCGGCCACATGCCCTGATGCTTGAGGCGCTGCCGGCGCTCCTTGGCGCGGGCGGTGTTCTCAAGGGAGGTCTTCTCCCGGTGTGGCTTCTCGGCGACGAGCTGCAGGTTTAACTCGCGGTTCGCTCCGCCGTCCTTGAGCGGCACGATGTGGTCCGCGTGCTTCATCTCACCGGCCAAGAACTTCTTGCCCGTGATGGCACAGCGGCCCATCTGGCGGAGGAACAGGCGATCGATGACGGCCTTGGGTGGTCTGGAGTCGGGCGTCTTGCCGATCCATTCTTCGGTCTTCCGCCCGGTGAGGAGGAAGTCATTCATGCTGAATGCCTTTCGTCGCCAGGCAACGAAAACTTGCCGCGCCATGTCTGCCATGCCCGAGAGACGGCCCCAGTACCGGGAAATAAATCTGTCAGTTCGTCATCGGGTCGAGCGCCCAGCATCTCGAATGCCCAGTGGCAAACAGCCTCTGGCTTTGCTCCCGTCAGACCGCGTTTCAGCGTGATGCTTTCCTGAATCCAATCTCGCATCACTAGTCGCTTACTCACGACCGGCTTCCGGGCTGCCTTTACTATGACCGGCTCCCATGCGTAGGCCACAGACACATTTCTTTTGAAGGCGGCGAAGCCCTTGACCCAAGTCATCCACCGCGCGCCGGTTACCTCTACGAGCGGTGCCAGAACTGCAATACTTTTCGGGGTGGCAGCCGCATGTAGAACCCAACCATCGAAGCTTGCCTCAAGATGCTGAATTAGACGCGCATGATCTACTTCGCCGGTGTAGTCTGGCTGATCCTTGTAAAGGTGGGCACAACCGATATAGGGCGGATCCGCATAGCCAAGCTTACTCATGATCTCGGCTCCCTGAACCTCATCACCGGCTGGACGAAGCCGTAAACCGTATCGAGGTGGTTTCCGTTCTCGACGCGATAGAGCCAGCCGCGTTCGATCAGCGCGCAGACCATGTCGTGGACGCGGGAATGACTGATGCCGATGTGCGCTCCAACCTCCCGGGAGTTCACCGGAAATTCGGGAGCGGTCACGTTGGTGACGAGCCTCGCATAGATGCGAGCCTGCTCAGGCGTCATGCTGAACCGCTTGCTGCCGTCCAGCGGAATCCCGAGTGGGTGGGCGAGAACGGTGCCCTCGTGGTAAGCGAGCGCGGTCATTGCGCACTCTTGTGCTCAGCGGCAATCTCAGCGTCCCGTTCCCGCCAGCCGCTCTGCCAGCCGTCAGCGTAGGCGTTCATGGACGGCTCACGGAACTCGGGTGGCACTGCCTTGAGCGCCTTCTTGGCGTCGCGTGCATCGCGCCCGAGCTGGTAGGCGTCGGCGACGGAAGGACCCTCCACCTCGTCGGCGACTTCGCCGGTCTCGGGATCGTGAGCAGTCGGGGAGGATTCCTGCTCCTGCTTCAAGTCCGTTCCCGGCTTCGTGTCGGTGGGGCTCGATGTCTCGACCTCGGAGAAGTCGGACAGATGGGGCCGGCGCTGCTGGTTCACTGCGGCCTTGTCGCTCGCCGCTTCCATGTCGTAGAGGTCGTCGTCGCTGCGCAGGAGGTCATCCAGGTCAGTAGACATGGGCAGCACCTTGGAGTGACGCCTGGCCACGGTCTTCTTCGCCATTTCGGCGTAGTGATCGACCCACGGACCTTTGTCCTTGGCCTTCGACATGTTCCGGATCCGGTCGATCTGCCAACGGGGCATCACATCAACGGTGACTTCGCCCGTCTTGAGTTTCGCCACGGAATAGGCGGCGCGGACCTCACCCGGATTGCCATCCAGATAGGGCTTGTGCTTGAGGATCAGATCAAGGCCGTCCTCGTAGAGGAACTCGTCCTTGTCGTAGACAACCTTGGCGTCCCAAGTGGCGATCTCCTTGCTGTTCCGCACCTTCTTCCGGATGCCGGCGATCATCGGCATCCACTGAACGGCATCGACCCACTTGTCCACGCCGTTGACCTTCATCTTGGTGTTGTAGATGACGAGGGCACCCTCACGCCCATCCGGTAACAGTCCGTCATGCGCGGCCTTCATCGAGCTGGTGAACAGCGTGGGGCGGTCTGCGGTCAGAAGCTTCGGGTTCTGCTGGATAGCCGTGAGCAGGACCCGCTTGAAGCGTTCAACCGGAATGTGAGCGGGCAGGGCGGCCTGAAATTGCGGGAGGCGCTGCTCTAGCTGCTCGTTCAGCTTCACGAGCGGGTTCTCGGTCTTCACGGTCATCTCGTTCATTGAGGGTGTCTCCTGATCAGCGCACGACGGCGGCAGTGGTTTCGAATATCCGGGTGCCGCGCAGCTCGCGGCCGCCGGCCTTGATGAAGCTCCGGACAGCCCGTTCGAGGCCGTCCGAGGGGAGGTGAGTGCGCAGCGCTTCAAGGTCCAGGGTGGCCCGGTCGATCTCATCGAACGCCCAGCTGGTGCGGAGGGAGGACACGGAGCCATATTCACCGCGCGTGCGGGACAGTTCTGCGGCCTTCACGTCTGCCGCCTGTTCCGCCTTCACCAGATCTGCGGCAGCGGTGTCGGCGGCCTTCTCTGCTTCCAGAGCGGCCGGAAGATCCTTCTCGGTGGCAAGGGCGGCGGCGCGCTCCTCAGCCTCCCGGCGGGCCGCGGCAGCGGCTTCACGGGCGATGCGCTCCTGCTCCTCACGCTCCCGGCGCTCCCGGTCTGCCTTCTCGCGCAGGTAGGTGGTGAGGTTGCGCTCGACGGCCGTCTTCAGCTTGGTGACGGGCTCGGAGATCGCCTTGAAGAACCCGTCTACGGATCGGCCCCCATCCAGATAGGGCTCCTTTGCATCCGTGCGCTTCGCTTCGGCTGTCTTTGCCAGGGCGGTGAGCTGCTTCACGTAGTCCGACACCTTGCCGGCGGTGTCGTCGTTATTGATGGCGGGAACGCGCGCGCCGGCTGCGAGCAAGTCATCGCGCCGCTTGAGAAGATCGGCGTTTTCATCGCGCAGTCTTTCGTGGAGCGCCTCACCGATGAGGAGATCGGGCGGAGGATTGTTGTCGCCAATGAGGGCGGCGAGGGCATCGGCCATTGGTTGTCCTTTCAGAAGTGCAAGGGGGTGTGATTGAGATCGATGGCCTTGTTCGTCCGTGCGAACGGGTCATCGGGCTCGTGGCGCAGCGCGTGAGCAATGCGGGCGGTGAGGTAATTGAATTCGGCTTCCGGAATCGGATGGCCGCAGATCCACGACCACGCGTCCTCCGGGTCGGCATAGCTGCCGTGGACCTCGCACTGCATGATCTCGTCGGAGAGAAGCTCGCCTGTGTCGAGGTCGATATCCTGGAACATCCACACGCGCGCGGGAACGAACACTCCGCCCTTCACCAGCTTACGCTTGAACCAGCCGCACTGCGGGGTGCCGTCCAGGACGGGATTGAGCCCGCGGAGCGCCTTCGAGTGCCAGGCGTAGAGGACTGCCTTCGGAGTGGGCGTCCTCATGTGAACCCTCCCAAGAACCCACCCACCAGGATGAGCACCACAATCCCCAGCCAGATCATCACCTCCCCAGACGAGCCCTCGCGCGGGGCTTGGACGGAACGCGAGGGCTCTGGGGACGAGGGTAGGAGTGTCCTTGCAGGATGGTGACGGGTGCCGCCCGCCGCGGATGCCGACTTGCTGCCGGAATACTTGGGAATGGGGATGATGTTGTCGGGGCGGGTCATGCGCGGACCTCCGCCGACCCCTGACGTTCGAGGATCCTCAGTAGATGGCAAAGCCCCTTCATGAGGATTTGGGTCCTGTCGTACGCGAGGGCAGCCTCCGCCCGCTCTCGATACCCGCAATCTACGGCTCGATTTGCCGCCCGAACTGCGTCCGCTTCTTCACGAACTATCCACGCCAGCAGATCGCTGACCGTTTGTGGCTCGCCGGGTTTTGGAAGTTCACTCATTGGCCTTCAGCCTCCCTGATCCGCTCAACGATCATCTCGTGCAGCGCTTCCCTATCGCGCTCGATTCCGCGCATGAGGAGCGCCCAGCCTTGGGGATCGCTCGCCTTGCTGATGGTGAAACTTTCGTCGCCCTCCTGAGTGATCTCCGCTTGGTAGACCTCCCAGTCGTGGTCATCGGCGCCCGCGTCCCAGTAGCGAACGCTCAGTTCGGCATCGGTGTCACCTGCACCACGGAACCCGTCGCGGGTCTGCGGATCACGCACCGGCTTGAAGCACAGGGGCACGGCCCATGAGACGGTGACCTGGTATTCGTTGGGGCGGAAGTCCATTATTCCGCCCTCGATATGGTGCCGATCTCGATGGGCTCCTTACCGCTCGGAAGGACGTCAGTTTCTCGACACCAATAAACGTCGGGGTGCCCTTCTTGACAAAGGAGGTAGGTTATCACGCGCTTTCCGACACGCTTCATCAACGATCGTGCTTCACCGAACATGTCCGCGAGAGCATCGTCCGGAGAGAACTGTGGCGGCATCGCTACCAGCACGATAAGTTCGGCAGGGAAATGTCCCACGCGTTTGTTTCGACGAACCTTCACGATGTCGCCGCGCCTAAACTGCGCCGTAGGACATGGCGGCGTTTCTCCGTGACCGGCAGTGATCACATGAACTTGTCCGTGGCCGATCAGAAATGCCTGATTGTTGTCCATCACGCAGCCTCCCGATGCCGGTTCATGCCCAGCCCGCCGCATGCTGAGCAGTTGGGATCGAAAGGCCGCTCACCCGGGAAGAACGGCAGCGCCGAGCGCCGCACGCTTCCTTCGCACTCAGGGCAGCGGCAGGGATTGGGCAGGGCCGCGTCCTGAAAGGCCGTGGCGCTGAGGGTGCGGTTCGTGCCGGTGAGCAGGATGCGGGAGAGGTGCATCACGCCCTCCCCTGATGCTGGGCGGCACAGGCCTTGCCCTTCTCTGTGATGCGGTAGGTGTCGCCGTCCTGAGTTTCGATCAGGCCGTCCACCTCCATGCCCTTGAGCTTGAGGCTGGCCTTGGTGAGAGTTGCGTCGATCTCAGGGACGCGGACGGACGGGGGGAGGGTGGATGCCATCAGCGCACCGCCAGCCAGATGACGAGCCCGACGATCCAGATGGGCGCAGTGAATATTGCCAGCACCGCAAACGCGAGGCACAACGTCCAGACAAGGGCCGCGAAGCCAACGAGCATGAAGAGGGCTGCGGTCAGTGCTTGTTCGATGAGGCGGGGGAGTTCGCCCATCACAGCACCGCCATGGCGATGATGAACATGAGGAACAGGCAAGCCAGCCCGATCCCCAGCATCACTTGCATCAGGAACTGCACGCGGTCGGTGTCAGCGTGGATCTGGCGAAGTTTGGCGAGGACAACGGCATTGTCGCCGCACCTCTTCGCGGCAAGCCGCAAGTCAAAGTCCTCGTTGATCTTCCGGCCAGCTTCCGAGAACTGCGCTGTGGTGAAGGCGTCTTGCATCTGGGCCTCTCATGTGGTGATGAGAGGATAGTTGCACGATATGCAACAACACGCAAGTGAAAAATTGCATATTACGCAACATCCGGGCTTGACGATGGTTGCATGATATGCAACATTGGCTCCATGCAATCAGCCCTTACCAAGTACCGCAAGGACAACGGACTGACGCTCGAAGCGCTCGCTGTTCAGTTTGGCACACATAAAACCACTGTGATGAGGTGGGAAGAAGATCGTGTCCCTGCCGAGCGCGTCCTCGACGTAGAGCGTGCCACCGGCGTCTCTCGTCATGAGCTGCGTCCCGACCTCTATCCCCGCGAAGGGGAGGCGGCATAAATCATGACCATGGCCATGGCTTCTCGCCCTTTTTTTTGCTCCGCCCCACAACCCCAAACCAAATCCACGCGAGCAAAAGTAGCGCGCCCGCAGCGCACACAGCTTCCATCATTGGCCCGGTTTTCCCCGGGTGGCAAAAACTATTGCGCGGGTAGAGCAGCGGTAGCTCGGCGGTCTCATAAGCCGCAGGTCGTGGGTTCGATCCCCACCCCCGCAACCAATCCCGAGCGAAAGCAACCGAAGTCGAAGCCGGGGAAGGCTGGCCGCACAGCGGCCGAAAGACGATCTACCTCCCGGCCTGGTGTTGCGAGTAGGCGAAACGCGGCGCGGTCCAGCGTGACAGGCCGGAGAGACGGCCACCCCAATTCCAATCCCTGCGATGGCATCAATGGGCTGGTGTTGTCCCGAGCCGATGTCGGGATGTCGCTTCCTAGAGCGGCGTTTCCTCCCTGCACTTAGCCGGGGCTTCGGTCCCGGCTCTTTCTCTTCCTGCATCGTTCCCTCCGTGCGCTGACGATGCGAAACATGGTTCAAAACCATACAGAGCGCATGGGATATTTAGGATGGCGAAAATCCCATGGACACCACGGAACTCGAGACCCTTCTCCGCTCCGCCGCGAATGAAATCGATGAGATTGACCTCAGCATTGCGCACCTCAACGAGGACAAAAAGGCGATCTATCAGAACATCAAGGAATCCATGCCGCCTGCGGAGTTCCGGGCATGGCGGGAGGCGGTCAAGTTGCGCCAGAAGCGCCGTACCGACCGGGAGAAAATGGAGGCACACGACAGCCTCGTTGCCGACATGCTGCACCTTCTCGAACAAACTGGCACGACCTTTGCAATTCGCGCGCAGGTGCAGGTGCAGGTGCACGCGAGCGATCCTTCCCTCGATCCGGCTACAGGCGAAATCATGGAAGCGGAGAATGCGTCATGATCCAGCCTGATCTCTTGGGGTGGGTGCCGCCCGTCATCCTTGGCCCGCGCCATGGCGAGACCTACGATCAGGCCCGGGACGGCAAGCGTCTGGACGGACAGATGGCGGACGTCTTCGCTCTCATGCGCGACGGCCAATGGCGCACGCTGGGAGAGATTTCCGGCGCGACCGGCCACCCGGAAGCTTCGGTAAGCGCTCGCCTTCGCGATCTCCGCCGCCTGGAGTTCGGCGGCTTCACCGTTGACCGGGAGTTCGTCCGGCGCGGGCTCTGGCGCTATCGCTTGGGCAGCAACGCATGATCACGCTTCCCTGGCCCCCCAAGGAACTGAGCCCCAATGCCCGGCCTCACTGGGCTGTGAAGGCGCGCGCCTTCAAGGCATACCGGCTCGACTGCTGGGCCACGCTCACCGGGCACCGCAAGGCGCTCCGTGGCAGCAGGGCGTTCCGCTTCACCTTCCACCCACCGAGCAAGCGCCGCATTGACCTCGACAACTGCTTTGCCCAGATAAAGGCGTGCATCGATGCCCTTTCCGACATCACCGGCATAGACGACAGTGAGTTCGCCTATTCCATAGCCATGGGTGCACCTGTCAAGGGTGGCTCGGTTGTCGTGTCGCTGGATGCAGCGCAGGCGAGGGCGGCATGAACCACCCATCCACCACCACGGACGCCGCCTGCCGCAATTGCGCGCACATGCACCCGGACAAGGATGGCGGCCGCTGGTGCTCGTCGCCCCAGGTGCTCAAGCATCTTGGTCACTCCATCAGATGCGTCTGGGAGAAAGACTCCGTCGCAGCGCCTGATCGCAGCAAGTTCACCGGCACTGAGAAGTGCGGCCCGGAATCGAAGAACTGGAAGCCGAGGGAGACGGTATGAAAGACGCACCATGGACACCCGAAACCGTTGACCTGATGATGAAGCTCGTCACGGAAGGCCGCAGCATGGGTGAGATTGGCATCGCTCTTGGCCGCACCCGCAACGCCATCATCGGCAAGGTCCAGCGGGAACGCATCATCCGCGGTCATGTTCCCATCCCTCGCAAGCGCAAGCTCATCCTCGTGACGCTGGCAGACGGCTCCAAGCGTCTCTCGCCCCAGGCAATGCGCAACACCACCCCGAAGCGCACATGCGAGCCGCGGCGGAAGATGCCGGCTGTCTCCACCCAAGGAATCGGCCGCATCCTTCCGGCGCTCACCCCTCCGCCGCCCCGCTCAGGGCCCGCCGCCGGCATTCTTGACGTCACCGGCTGCCGCTGGCCCACCGGGAGCGATGAGACCATTCCCGGCACCCACACCTTCTGTGACGCCACCCAGGACGGGAAGGGGCCCTACTGCCCGTTCCATGAAGCGCAGAAGGTGGCCAAGCCTGTTCCTATGGCAGACCGGGCAAGGGCCCGGATGACCGTCTCGCAGTTGAGGATGGTGGGATGAACGCTCTTTCGGCACATATCCGCACCACCGAAGACAGCCGCTTCGAAAATGAAGCGGGCCTTCTTGGCGCCATTCTCATGTATGCCGATCCTGTGCTGTTCAGGGCGGCCGCCGCGGTCTGCGGGCCCGAACACTTCTACGACCCGTTCAACGCTCGCCTCTTCGAGACGATAGGCGCTGGCATCGACTCTGGCCTTTCGGCGTTCCGTCTCGTCCACTGGGTGATGGGCGCCATTCGAGACGACAAGACGCTCCGCGAGGCTGGTGTAAGCGCATCCGAACTTGTGGGCCGGTACTGTTCCCGAGCTTTCCCGGCGATCGCCGTGGAGGGTGCCGCCCGCCAGGTGAAGCACGACTTCCTCAAGATCGAGCTGGCCTGTGCTGCTGAGATCGGCAACACCGCCACGGCTGAAGAGGTGGCCGCCGAAATGGAGCGGCTGTCCAGGGCGCACACCACCCCCGACGGCGGGCTGCAGCACATCAGCGGCGCGGCCTCATCGGTGCTGGACGCCCTGTCGAACGCCTTTGCAGCGGGCGGAGCGGTCAAGGACTTTGCCCATCCCGGTAGCGCGGAGCTGGCGCGCACCCTGGGCGGATGGCGCCGCGGCCGGTTCTATGTCGTCGCCGGCCGGCCAGGAATGGGCAAGACCACTACCGGGCTGAGCTGGCTGCTACGTTCCGCGGCGCGCGGGCATGGTGTCCTGTTCTTCAGCCTCGAAATGGGCCGTGACGAGCTGACCGAGATCGCATTGTGCGACATCGCCTATGACCGCCGCCAGCGGATCGAATACCGGGACATCTCCACCACGGCGGTGGGAAAGCCCGGCTTCGAGGACCGCTTTGCCGCCATCTCCGCGGCGCATCAGAAGCTTGCGAACATCCCGTTCGCCATCAGCGACAAGGCCGGGCAGACCATTGCCGAGATACGGTCTCAAGCCCAGCAATATGCCCAGCGCCTCGCGGCCGCGGGCAAGCGCCTCGATGTCATCTGCATAGATCACCTGAATCTCATTCGGGCTTCCGACCGCTACCAAGGTAGCAAAACGGCGGAAACCGAAGAGGTCTCCATGGCCCTGAAGCAACTGGCAAAGGAGCTGCAGTGCGCAGTGATTTGCCTGTGCCAGCTCAACAGGGCGGTGGAGGGGCGCGAAGAGAAGCGCCCGAGCCTGTCCGACCTCCGCTGGAGCGGAGCGATCGAGCAGGACGCCGATGTCGTCATGTTCGTCTACCGGGACGCCTATTACCTGGAACGAACAAAACATGACGACATGGCCAAGGAGAATGACCGGCTCTCGCGCCTCGAACGCACGAGAAACAAGCTGGAAGTCACGTTCGGAAAGCACCGCGGAGGTCCATGCCCGGTGCTTGAATTCTACTGCGACATGGGCTGCGGGGTTGTCCGCGATTTGGATCATGGGTCAAACTAACATGGCGAGAATCCGGACAATCAAGCCTGAGTTCTGGACTGACTCCAAGATCGTGCAGCTCCCCTACGAGGCGCGACTTCTGTTCATCGGGCTCTGGAATTTCTCAGATGACTATGGTGCGATCGAGTACGAAGCAGATCGGCTACAGCTTCAGATATTTCCGGCAGATCCATTGGTTGATGTGGCTTTGCTGGTCGATGTACTTGTCGCCAGCGGTCTTGTTGACTTGATGATTGGCGAAGAGAAGGATCTCTTGGTCATCCGCAATTGGAGCAAGCATCAGCGAGTAGACAACCCGTCCAAAGCCCGACTAAGTATCGAGCCGTATCGAAAGCTCGCTATTCCCGCCGAGTCACGGCGAGCACTCGCAGTGAAGTACGGTTGTCCGCCTGGTGGTCAAAAGGAGTGCGCATGTTATTTCTGCGGATCACCAGGGGTCATACATTGGTTTAACCGCCGGGACGGAAGGCCGGGAGCTTGGGTCTGCTTTTCAGGGCTAGAAGTTGATCACTTCGAACCGGAGAAGAGCGGCGGAAACGCTAGCGATAACAATCTCGTTCTTTCGTGCCGCCCTTGCAACCGATCTCGCCGCGACAAGGAGGCAATCCAGTTTGTATCGCAAAGGCTATCGAAGACTCGCGAGGACTATCGACCAATCGCGGCTGAAAGGGAAGGGAAGGGAAGGGAAGGGAGTAGTAGCCACGCACACGCGAGCGAGGTTGTTCCCGCCACGAAGGCGCACCGGATGATCGCCATGGACCTCATGGACAGGGGCAAAACTAACCTGACCCCATGGGAACGAAACTTCCTGACGGATGTCTGCGGCGCATCAACCCTC
>ERZ650308.345-NODE-345-length-24658-cov-6.813112_pt1 | contig 24658 bp, 53 predicted proteins | sample MGYA00376244_ERZ650308 | MGnify/ENA primary metagenome ERZ650308 (study PRJEB26733, sample SAMN07839295) | wastewater metagenome | biome: small river; feature: stream; material: water | place: USA: North Carolina | collected 2016-04-26 ... | reverse complement strand
ACGGGCGACGCCCTGTACCTGCGGGGCGACATCAAGATGCACGGCGAGAACATCTACGCCCGGACCGAGTCCAGCGCCCTCGCGATCTACAAGTCCGGGACGTTCGCGGGCACCCCGTTCATCTACGGGGACCGTTGGGATTTGTACTCGACTTCGGCGTACGGCGTGTTCATCCGGGGCCTGTCCGATGGGGCGTTCGCCCCGACCATGACGCTCAAGAACAGTTACGTGAGCGGGGCCGCGGGCGCGTCGTTCGCGGACCAGGACGGCAGCACCAGCAACGTCAGCGTGTCCGCGTAAGGGGGTTCGCAGTGAAAGAAGCGTCTTGCCCGAAATGTAACGTCGTCACGAAGTGGGCGGACGGAGAAAATCGACCTGCGTGTTCGTCGTGCGGCCACGTCGTCGCGCACGTCGCGCCGACCGACCTTTCGAGCTTCGAAAAATTCGAGGCGGACCGAAAGGCCAGGCGGGCCGCGAAAGACTCGCGCGTTGCTCAATCGGGAGAACCTCGTGGCGAATGAACTCCAATGCCGGACCGGGGTCAGCGGGCAGTTCGCCTACTCGATCATCGAGCGCATGGACGGGGCGACCTGGTCCACGGTCGTGTCCGGGTGGGTGGACTACGTCGCGGCCGACCTCCCGAACTACGACGTGCTCCTCACCGAGCGAGGGTCGTCGGGCCGGTACTACGGGACGTTCCCGACCGCCATCAACATCGGCCGGTATCGGGTCCGCTACTTCGTCGCGGCGACGCTCGGAAACCCGACGGAGTTCGACACGTATGTCGGCGAGGACGTGATCGAATGGAACGGTGACGAGGTGGTGTCACTGGCATACGCGGGCACGCGGTTCGGTCCTGGTGAGGCGACTCACGTCTATGCGACGGGCGTCAGTTCGTTCGAGACGGCCGCGGGCAACGTGTCCTTCACCGAAACCGCGAACGCGGCCGGAACGTCCGTGACGAGGGCCGCCGTATGAGCCGCATCGCCTCTCAGTCGTGGGTCTGGAACCCATTCGCCGGGTCCCCGCCGGCCGAAGTGGACGACTCCGGGTACGCCGACGCCGTGACGTTTGAGATCGGCCAGCCGGCCCCGTGCTCGGCCGATGGCGAGTGCGGTTGCCTGACAATCGGCGAGACGCGAGGGGTCCTGTTTTCGGCGAACCCGGCCGGAACGATCACGGACGATTACAAGGTCGTCGTGAAGGGATTCGGGCTCACGCTTCCGGTCGAGATCGAGTCGGACGACCTGTCGTTCGATCTGCCCACCGGGACCGTCTTCGCCGAAATCGAAACGACGGGGTTTTACGCGAATACGTACGGCACGGTTGAACTCTGGGCGACGGACCCCGCCCTCGCGGTCGTCGCCCGTCGGCGATACCGGGTCAACCCATGACTGCCGGCCGGCAGTTTCCCCACATCGAGCCTTCCATGCCCTCGCCGACGACTGAATTGATGATGTACAAGACGCTGTCGGCCTTCGGGGTGACGGCGTTCTCGTCCGTGCCCGTAATCTTCGCCGTAATCGAGCCGATGACCTGGGCCGACATTCAGGCCCGCCAAATCTACGTCGTGATCTCCGTCCTCTCCGCGATGGTGACGCTCTCGGTCTTTCGGCCATCGTCGTTCCGGGAACTGCTCGGGCGGCTCCTCGCCGCGGGCCTCGCGTCGCTGGCCTTCGTCGAGCCTGTCGCCCGGCAGATTCGCCCGTACATGAGCGACATCACCCTGCCGGACGGTGCCCCGATCGCGGCGGCGATGCCGGCGGCGGTGTTCATCGGGATCGTGGCGTGGTTCGGGTGGGCGTTCGTCGTCTGGGCGGTGAAGTCGCCGAGGCGGGCGTTCCGAATCGTCTACTGGTGGAAGTCGCCGTCGTGGGCGACGTTCGACGCGATTTTCGCCGACGACGTGGTGACGCAGGAGCACCCGGCCCTGAAGGACGCGACGCTGGCCGACGTGCTGACGAAGATGACGGGGGACGCCGTCCGGGCGAAGGAAGTCGAGGTCGCGATTCAATCGCTGCTGGCGACGCAGCCGGTGACGAGCACGAACGGGGTCTCGCAGGGGCAGCCGGCCATCGGCGTGACCCTGATTCCCGCACAGGAGCCGACGAAGACCATCACGTCGCCCGTCGGCACGTCGGCGTCGAGCACCAAGACGACCGGGTAGCGGGTCTCGTTCGGGGCCTTGAAGACGTAAAAGTTTCCGTGGCGGACGCCGCCCGAACAGTTCAAGACCTTGACCGGGCCGACGGGCCGGTCGGTCAGTTTCGTGGCGAGTTGTCCGAGGGTGACGCGGTAGGGAGGCCCGGGCAGCCACACGCAAAAGACAACGACGATGAGGACGCCGGCCCACGCGGCGACGAGGAAACGGGAGAGGAATTTCGGCTCACTCACAGGGGGTTCTCCGATGGACGTGACGATTAACGTGTATGGCCCCGTTCATGTTACCGAACGCTCGCCGTGCGGTAAGAACGTCCCGAAGGTCGGTGACAATCCGGCCCCGCCGATCGACGACACGATTACGATCCCCAAACCGCCCGCGTCGGGGACGTGGTGTTTTTGTGTGACCGACGGGGTCATCCCGAACCCGGCGACGTGGACGCAGTCGTGACGCCCGATCTGTTCAAGGTCATCCTCGACGGCGGGAATTTCGGGATCATCTGCTTCGTCATCGGGTGGGTCTGCTTCCGCCTGTTCCCGATGTACGAGCGCCAGAAGGCCCTTCAGCAGCAGCACGAACTCGCCCTTCACCGCGAATGCCGCGAGGAGCGTGCGGCGGACAGTGCCCGCAATGTCGCCCTGGTGGAGCGACTGATCGCCCAGTTCGAGGTCTGGCGGAAGGAAGACCTCATGCAGCGGCACAAGCATGCCGAACTGGTCCAAACGGCCATCGCGGACGTCTACGCGAAGAAGGGGAACCTCGCGGGCTGATACAATGCCCCGGCCGCACTCCCGGAGGCCCTTCATGTCCCGTTGGATTCGCTACGCCCTTTTCGCGATCCCGTTCTGTGTGGTCGCCGCCCGGGCCGATCCGCCCCAGATCGTCGCCAGCCCCGGCCCGAAGGCCGCCATGCCGACCGCCGGGATGCCGGTCATTCTCGACCCGGGCAAGTTCGTCTGGCTCGACCTCGAAGGGCACGCCGGCCCCGTGACATGGGCCTTCACCGCCGACGGGATCGTGGACCTGCCCGAAGGGTCCGGCGAGTCGTGGGGCGGCCACAAGCAGGGCGAGGCCAAGGCCGGGTGGCACAAGGCCCCGTCGAAGACCGCCGTGCCGTGCCTGGGCGTGTCACCGGGGACCGTGACTATTACCGCATGGGGCGTCGTTGACGGGAAGGCGAAGCGACTGGCGGCCCTGACGATCGCCGTCGGTCCGGCCCCGCCGGACGTGAAGCCGGACGAACCGAAACCCGACGTGAAGCCCGACCCGAAACCCGTTACGTCGTTCCGGGTTTTCCTCATCTACGAATCCGGGGCCACGTACCCGTCTGCGGTCAACACCGTGCTTTATGGCAACGTCGTCGAATCGTGGCTCAACGAAAACTGCACCGGCGGGAAGGCCGGGTGGCGCCGACGCGACAAAGACCTGAGCGGCGACGCCGACCCGACGATGGCCGCGCTGTGGAAGGCCGTGCAGCCGAGTCTCACGACGATTCCGTGTGTCGCCGTGGAAGTAAACGGCAAGGCAGAAATCATCCCTCTCGAAGTCACGCCCGCGGCGATGGTCGCGAAGTTGAACACGTACCGGGGGAACAAATAATGGCGACGAAACTTTACCTCGGGAAAATCCCGATTTGCGTCCGGTCGCTCAACGAAGGGTTCCTCGGACGTGTTGAGCCGGTCCGCGGCGGTGCCGAAGAACGCGATTACGACCTTGACCCGGTCGAAATGCGGGACGCCCCCGAATTCGAAACGCTCTCCGACGCGGACGCCATCGCGGCCCAACAAGAGCAGGAACGGAACGAGTCGTCCCTGTTCCACATGTACATGCGGGAAGAACCGGCGAAGCGATGGCTGCTCGACCAGAATGGCGACGGATACTGTTGGGGCTATTCGACCGGCGATGCGTTCATGTTCGACCGGCTCAAGCAAAACCTCACGGACGCATCGCTGCCGTTCGTCGTCATCAACCCGCACGCGACGTGTGCCATCATCAAGCGGGGCCGGGATGAAGGAGGGTGGTGCGGACTCTCGATGAAGTGGGCCCGGGAGAACGGCTACGCACTCGTGGGCGACGGTCCGGGCCAATGGCCGCTGCACTCGCGGAACCTGAAATACGACACGAACCTGCTCCGCGATTCGATGAAACTCCACAAGGCCGAAGAGTCGTGGTACGACCTCGGCCGTCGCGAGTACGACCAGGTTCTCGCCAAGAAACAACTCTGGACACTGACGGCGCAGAACGTCCCGTGCCCGGCTGACTGGATGCGTCATTCGCACTCGATGGACTTGGTGTGGATGGCCTACATCGACGGACGGCTTCACCCCATCGTTCACAACTCGTGGAAGAACTGGGGCTATTACGGGTTCGGTGTCCTGTATGACCAATGGCCCAACAACGCCGTTGCCCTCCGCGCCTCAACCCCCAGCGTGAAGTGATGCTGTTCCTGCTTTCGCTGACGCTCGCGGCACCGCCCGAATTCACGGTCGTCAACAAGTGCCCGCCCGCGTTCACCGTCGTCAACCTCTGCCCGGCGCCGGCGGTCGCCCCGGCGCGAGCCGCGACCTTTCGGAACGGGGACTGGCACGCCGGCCACGATTGTCCGCGATGCGGCCGGCAACAACTCACCGTCCATGCCGGCGGCAAGTACGGCCCGCACACTCACCGTTGTCCCGTGGACGGCACGGTATGGCGGCACGGTGGTTAACCCCTGCCCGCCGTCCGGCTGACGACGCTAAAGAGGCCCGCCGGTCGGCGGGGAAACAATGGGAAGCATGAATCTCAAAGTCATCGCATTCGACGTATTCGGGACCGTCTTCGACTTATCGAAAGTCGAGCGGTCCGAAGTGAAGGCGTACGCCAACCACATCCGCAAGCCGGAATGGTCACCGCTTAAGTTGCCCGCATCGTGGGAGTCGCTGCCTGCCCTACCCGACTCTCGCGAGGGGTTGGCAATGCTTCGTGAGCGGTTCCTCGTTGTGACGATGTCAAATGGACCGCTCGGTCTACTGTCGAAACTTTCAAAGCACAACGGCATTTCTTGGGACGCGATTGTCCCTCTCGAAATGAAACGAGTCTACAAGCCGAACCCGGCGGCGTATCTGACGATTTGCGACGTGTTCGACGTGCAGCCGTCCGAAGTCATGATGGTTACGGCGAACGAACACTTCGGCGATTTGGAGGCGTCTCGCTCGGTAGGGATGACACCGAAGTTAATCAGAACGGAAGCATGTCGGACAATCATTGACTTGGCGTGCGACCTGAAGGCGGTTGCGCCGTGACGACCATCAAAGAAATCGACCAGTGGCTTTCGCCGCGGTCGCACCACACCGGAGAAACATCCATGAACGACGACACCGCCGAACTCATCCCCGTTGCCGGAATCGGCGATTGGTTCAAGGGCAAGTTGAAGAACCTGCTCCTGTCCTACGCCAAGCCGTTTTGGGACGACATCAAGGCCGCGATTCAGAACCGCGACTTCGCCAAGCTGGCCGACGTCATCGACAAAATCGGGGCGTTGGCCGGGTACGTGGAAATCGCGAAATCCGTGTCCGACGTGTTCCGGGCCATTGCCGCGGGCAACTACCTCACGGCCGTGGAGAAGGCCGTCGCGGCGGTGAAACTCATCATGGCCCTGTTCCCGACGGCCGAAGCCGAATCGGGGCCCATCCGCCTCATGGCGACGGACGGTTCCTTCGAGGCCGAAGTGGACGCCCTGCTCGACTTGGCGTTCCCGCCGGCAAAGGTCGCGGCCACCGGCGACGAACCGCAGGAAGTTGGGTTCGGCATCATCGAAATCGCGGCCATTGCCTCGCTCGTGTGGACGGCGATTCAAGCGGCTCAGGCGTGGCGGAAGAAGCGTAAGGAACAGCCCGTCGTGGGCTAGTCGTACTCCCCGGCGGTCGGTTGTCTGCTTTCTTCAACTCGTGGAAGGGGGGTGACTATCTCGCCGGCGCTGTCGCCGGCCGGGGAAGCGGGAGAGACGGGCCCCCGGCCGGCGTGAATAATTTCGAAATTCTTTTTCGCGACCGCTTGCCAACCCACCCATTCAAAACCTACTCTTCATTCCACAACAGTCGCAGTGATCGCGACTCCCATCCGATAACGCAAGGCTTTGGCGTTACCATGAATCTCCAATCGCTCACGTACGCACTTCAGCGTGTCCTCGAAGAGATGTCGAGTCTCGCCCGAGAGAACTCGGTCGCCGGCAACTTCACACTCGAATCCTCGGTCCGATCGACCAACGACGAAGTCGTCGTCGAGGTCCGCTGCGTGATGCCGCTGCCGGCGTTGCCCGACGTGCCGGCGGAACCGACCGACCCGCCGGCCGTCGATATCGTTTTCTAGCTCACCTCTTCCCGCAACGGACGCGGGGAATCCGGGAACGAATCCATGCTGATTCTGTCTCGCCGCGAAGGCGAAACGGTCGTGGTCGCGAACGGCCTCGTCGTGTTTAAAATCATCGACGTCCTGCAAGGCCGGGTGCGGATCGGGGTCGATGCCCCGAAGGACATGCCGGTCCACCGCGGCGAAGTGCAGGAACGCATCGACGCCCAGAGGAACGCCCGTGAAACGAATCCTCCGCCGGATGCTCCAACCGATTCTCGCGTGGCTCGCGAAGGGCGGGACGTTTGACCTCGGCGTCGTCCGCACGAAGCGCGGGGCCGAAGTCGAGATCGTAGACCCGTTCGGCGTGATCTATCACGTCCCGTTCGACGTCGCCGACGCGAACAAGTTCACCGAGGCGATGTTCAACGCCGCGATGGGCCATCTCGAAAACGACCCGTTGCTGGTCGAAGACGATTACGAAACCTTCTAACCGAAAGGGATGCGATGTCGATGCTCGCGAACGTGGCGAACGCGGGGCTGGGGCTGCCCCCGCTCGTCGTGATGCACGCCCAGGAGAAGTTCGGGAAGACGTCACTGTTCGCATACGCCCCGAACCCCATCTACGCGATGATCCAGGGCGAGCGGGGCCTGCTGACGCTCCTCGACGCCCGGCAGATCCCGGCGACCGCCCACTACAACGAAGACTTCCGCGACTGGATGGTCTTCATCGACTTCCTCCGCTCCCTGCGAAACGACAAGCACGAGTACAAGACGCTCGTCATCGACACGGGCAATGCCTTGGAAATGCTCTGCTGCGACATGGTGAAGCGGGAGCAATACCAGGACAAAGACGAACTCTTCATGGCCTACCACAAGGGCTATGTTTCCGCGATGGTGCCGTGGCAGAAGATGCTCGACCTCATTGACGAGATTCGAGAGAAGCGTCGGATGATGGTCGTGTTCCTCCACCACACGAAGGTCAAGGAATTCAGCGATCCGAACGGGAAGACGTGGGCGAAGTGGCAACCCGAGGGGAACGAGAAGTTGTGGATGCTCACCTCCCGCAAGGCCGACGTCATCCTGTTCGGCGGGTGGGACGTCGAGGTTAAGAAGGACTGGACGAACAACGCGAAGGACGAGAAGGCGACCGGCCAGCCGACGCGATACCTCCTCGCCGGGACGCAGCAAGGCGCCGTTTCGGGGAACCGTTGCGGCTTCGACGATAAGATCGTTGCGAACGGCGGGGCCCAGAAACTCTGGGCCGCGGTCGCCGCCCAGATCGCCAAGTTCCAAAGCGGCCAGGCCCTGCCGCCGGCCGCTGACCCGGCCAAGCCCGCGGCGAAGACAAAAGAGAAGAAGACGAAGTTTCAGACGACACTCGAATGGTGGCAGACGACGAAGTTCATTACCGAGAAAGACGAACCCGAGAGCGAGTTCGCCAAGAAATTCGCGAAGGCGATCGACCGCCTGTTCGACGTCGGCGCTACCTTTCTCACACCGCCCGCCGACCACCCCGACGTCCGCGAGTACGTCCGCGAGGTCACGGATATGTCGGACATGCAGGAGTTCCCCGACATGACACAGGCCCAAGTCGATAAGGCCGCCCTCCACGTCGCGGACTGGATGAATCTCTGCAAGCCCGAACCGGCCAAGTAATCCCTCAAAGCACTCACGGATGAACTGAATGTCGAAGTTCCTCACCCTCCCGATTCAGACACCGCGGAATTGGGAGAACTACGAATACCACCCGATGTCCGAACTGACGGACATCAGCGAAGGGGTGGACGTCGGGAAGATCGCCGATCACATGCGGGAGTTTGGCTACGACGAGTCCGAGCCGATCATCCTGTTCGAGAACAAGATCATCGTCGGTAGGACGCGCCACGCGGCGGCGAAGATGGCCGAGATCGTGGACCCGCCGTTCCGGCTGCTCAAGGGCAACGACCCGTGGCCGATCGTCGTCAAAGACTTGTTGCGGAGGCACCTGACGCCGATCCAGAAGGGACTCGCGGCGACGAAGTTGGCGGGGTTCCCGAGGCCGGCCAAAAACGGGCCGGAGATCGACGACGATCAGAAAACGCAGGAAAACGATGGAGAAACGAAACTGCCGGCCGGCAGTCTGGTCGGATTCAACCCCATGACGCGGGTCGAGGCGGCGGCGATCGTGGGCACGAGCGTGCGGACGCTGGACCGGGCGACGGTCATCAAGGAGAAGGGCATCCCGGTCCTTCAGCGACTCGCCCGGACGGGGAAGGTCAGCGGTGAGGACGCCGAGAAGGTCGCCCTGATGCCGAAGAAGGTCCAGGAGAAGGCGTGCCAGAAGTTCGCCCTGGGCAAGGCGAAGACGCTGGCCGAGGCGGCGGGGATCAAGGACAAGAAGCCGAAGAAGAAGGCCAGGCCCGGCGACGCGAAGTTCGACTGGAAGAAGTTCGAGGCCGTGTGGGCCGATTTCACCCGGATGCTGATGGACGACCTGCCCGCGGCGTACACGACCGAGAAGGCCGACGAGAAGAAGTCATTGCAAGGTCGCGAGGCCATTCGGCTGCATACGGAACTCGGCAATGTGATCGCGTTGTGGAAAGAGCGGCTAAACCGAGGAACCTAACCCGCCCTTCGGGGCAGAAAGCGAGGCGAACGTGGCGAAGCGACTGACGGCGGCCGAACGGGAGCAACAGCACTTCCCGGGCACGGGGCCGGAGAAGAACCAGAAGGTCCACAAGGCTGCACAGTTGGCCCAGGACAAGCAGGACGCGAAGAAGGACGCGGCCAAGGCGTTCAAGGAGGCGATGGCCCACCTGTTGTTCGTCATGGAGCAGGAGAAGGTTCCCGACTACAAGTACGACCGAATCTCGGCGTCGATCGAGTTGAAGAAGACCGTGAAGGTCAAGTCGATCACGCCGACCAAGCCGAAGAAGCCGAAGAAGCCGCGGAAGAAGAAAGAAGAGGCCCCGGAACTCGTCGAGGGATAGCCGATGGACCGCTGGCCTCATCAGGCGTTCGCCCGCGAACAGTTCCACGCGGCGGTCGCGAAGGGATACCGGCGGATCATCGTGACGAGCCCGACCGGCGGGGGCAAGTCGGTCATCATCGAAGACACGGTTCAGGACTACCTCGACGACCTTCAGCAGGTCGTTCTTTACCTGAACCGGAAGATTCTCGTCGATCAGTCGGCGAAGAGTTTCGTGAGGAGCGGCGGCGAGTTCGGCATCCGGGCCGCGGGCCACAAAGACGACTGGGAACTGCCCTTTCAGATCGCGTCGATCCAGACTCAGCGTCGCCGCGAGTCGTCGATGCCGTTGCATCGCTCGGGTCTCGTCGTCATCGACGAAGCCCACATGGGCGAAATGAAGGGGAAGCGGGCGAAGGCGATCATCGCGAAGCATTTGGAGCAGGGCGCCGCGATCATGATGGTGACGGCGACGCCGCTCGACATGCAGGACATGGCGGACTTCATGATCACCGCCGGGACGAACAGCGAACTCCGGGCGTGCGGGGCCCTCGTCCCGGCGGTCCATTACGGGGCGAGCGAGCCGGATTTCAAGCGGGTGCGGAAGACGAAGCCGGACGAGCAGTTGAGCGAGGCCGAGGTTTCGAAGGCGATCATGACGGTGAACATCTTCGGTCTGGTCTACGAGAGTTGGAAGAAGAAGAACCCCGAACGTCGGCCGACCCTGGGGTTCGCCCCGGGCGTCTCGGAGTCGGTCGGTTTCGCCGAGGACTTTTGGCGGAAGGGCCACAGCGCCGCCCACATCGACGGCGACAAGGTCTGGGTCAACGGGGAATGGTTCAAGAGCGACCCCGACACCCGTCGAATGGTCTTCGACCGTCACCGCGAGGGGAAGATCGAGGTCATTTGGTCGTGCTACGTCATGCGGGAAGGGGTCAATCTCCCGTGGGTCGGGTGCCTGATCTTCGCGACGATCGTGACGAGCCTGAAGGCGTACCTGCAAATGGGCGGACGGGGCTTGCGGGCGTTCCCGGGGAAGACCGACCTGATCGTGATCGACCACGGCGGCCACTACCACCGGCTTGGCTCGCTGAACATCGACCGCAAGTGGTACCTGGACTGGACGAGTGCCGCGGCCGAGGGACTGCGGGAGGCCACGATCCGGGAAAAGAAATGCGTCGTCTGCCGTGCGAAACTGCCCGAGGACTCGCCGAAGTGTGCCGAGTGCGGCCACGTCAACGAGATCGAGCCGTACTGCTGTCCGAAGTGTGATCGGGTGCTGAACGGCCGGAACTGCCCGTGTGGATACGTGATCCCGTTCGGGCGACGGTCTCGGAAGGTCGTGCAGGTGGACGGGACAATGGTCGAGCACGTCGGCGACCTGTATCGTCCGCTCGACCGCCGGATCGTGAAGGCGGAAAAGGATCTGAAGGACTGGGAGAGTTGTTACTTCCGGGCCAAGAAGTCGAAGTCGCGGATGACGTTCGCCCAGGCGATCACCCTGTTCGCGATGGACCGGGAGTGGAAGGAATGGCCGAGCCCCGACTTCAAGTACATGCCGATCCACGTCGTCGATCGGTTTCGGCGCGTGTGTGACGTCCCCCGGGAGAGGCTGCGATGAAGCAACAGGACGAACGAATCGCGGTGTACGAGGCCGTCGTGCTCGTCTCAGGGTGCCGGGCCCGGGACTACGCCGACGCGACGGGAATCGCCTTCGCGACCGTCGTCGCCGAACTGGCTTCGCTCGAACGGGCCGAACTCGTCCGCCAGGAAGGCGGACTGTGGTATCACGGCAAGAAGCTGAAGGATGAAACCCCGAATCAACAGCCCGTCGTCCGCCTGCGGAACAATGCCAATGGCGGGCGTGTTGTCCGCAAGGGACTCGGCGTTTATTAACTCAAAGGTGCCGCATGACCCGCCCCGAACCGCCGCCCGTGGCGAACGACCGGACCATGATGCCGCCAAACCCACACTTTACCCGGGACTACATTTGGCATCTTCCGATGTCAGGCAAACAGATGGTGGTGAAGATTCCGGCGCGCGGGAATGCCATCAACCCTCTGGACGCAGCCGACGCCGTTGAGATGCTTCGGCTCATCATCAAGCGACTTGAACGGAACGACCGGGCCGTGGAACTCGAAGGGGAGAAATGATGCCTCGATACGCGACCGAAACGACCGTCCCGATTGAACGCTCGAAAGCCGAGATCGAGGCGATGGTGAGCCGTTACGGGGCGACGGAATACGTGTCCGGCTGGCGGGCCACGGACCACTACATCGGCTTTCGACTCCGGGAACTGCTCATCCGGTTCGTCCTCCCGATCCCGCCGAAGAACGATAAGCGATTCACGCACCGAGTCGTCCGCAAGCAGAACGTCCGGGCCACGGAGCAACAGTCCGAGCGGGCGTGGGAACAGGAATGCCGGTCGCGGTGGCGGGCGCTAAACCTCGTTGTCCGGGCGAAACTGGAAGCCGTCGAATGCGGCATCAGCACGCTCGAAAAGGAGTTCATGGCGTTCATCGTCGTGCCGGGCACGGACTCGACCATCGGCGACTTTGTCGTTGACCGGATGCTGCCGGACATCCGTGCCGGTCGGAACCCGCTCGCGTTGAAGGCTCATGAGCCGATTCAGGATGCGGAACTCGAAGGGGAGGTGGGGGAGTGAAACCCAACGAACCGATTACGGCGGAAGAAATCGCAAGGCTCGAAGCGATTCCCGAATCCGAACTCAATCTACCACAGCCGCACGTTGAATATTTCGAGTTTCGGACGGACGGCTGGGACTGGTTCGGCAAGGAATGTTGGTGGGAAGTGTTTCTCGTCTGGGACGGCGGGTTTGCCGGAGGGAGCCTTCCGAGTTGCAAACGGCTCTGGCGGTGGAACGGAAGCCGCGAAACCGTGCGAACGGATTACGTGAACGTGGAACCGTCCCGGCTCTTATCAGCCGCGAACCCGAAAGCGAGCACCCCATGACCCCCGACAACCACCCGCCCGTCGCCGTGCCGATGGTGCCGAGCCCCTTCCCACGCCGGGCCGATGACCGCATCGCCGCCCTCGAAGCCGAACTGGCCCGCGTGAAGGGGGAGTTGGCCGAGTTCGGCAAAGTCATGGTCCGTGTCGAGCACAACGGCGACGGCGATACGCAGGAATTGCCCGCCACGCCCGAATCGCTTCTGGCCTACGTCAAAGAACTGCAAGGCGAGTGGGACGCTGCCGAGAAGCGGGCAGGTGCGATGAATCGGGAGAACGGCGAGTTGCGGGCGGCGCTGAAGCCGTTCGCGGAAATGCACCTGTACTACGACGAGGAATATGGCCACTTCGGGCCGTGCACCGTCGGGGAAATGTTTCTGAACTATTTCGACAGCCGAAGATCGGCAAAAGTCGTCGATGCCCGCCGTGCCGCCGCCCTGCTCGCCCGCACCCCGGCGTGACCCCCAGGCCGGGAGACCGGCTGAATAAGGAGACGGAGATGGAACTGCCTCTTTGCGTGGAGTTCAATTACGACGACTCCGCCAAGGCTTACGACGAGTGGGGCGCCAACTGCGGTCCGAATGCGATTGCCGCAATCTGTGGACTGACGCTCGAACAGTTGCGGCCTCACTTGGGAGACTTTGAATCGAAGAAATACACGAACCCGACGTTGATGTGGTCGGTGCTGCACTCAATTGGTGCGAGACATTATCTCAACCGGCCTGCGCAATTCCCGAAATACGGACTCGCCAGAATTCAGTGGCACGGCCCATGGATGAAAGATGGGGTCCCGATTTCCGCCAGGTATCGCCAAACACACTGGGTCGGCTCATGCATTCTGGCGGACGGCCGGACCGGAATCTACGACGTGAACTGCATGAACAACGGCATTGGCTGGGTCGCCCTCGAAGATTGGGAGCGAGTGACGGTGCCCGCAATCGTCGCCAATACGCCGCGTGCGGACGGAAAGTGGAGCGTCACCCACGGCGTCGAAATCATTGAGTTGACCCGCGACGGGAAACGGATTCCAACCAGGCCGGCCCGCTAACCCCCAACCCCCTGACGTGGAGGAGACGAGGACGATGGCACAAATTAGCAACGGCCACGGAATCGTTGCAGTCAATGGCGACTACGCGATTGCCTACGACGTAACCGGCCAGCACGAAGTCGGCAAGCTGGCGATCCCTTGTACCGAAAAGGACGGTCGCGAGTTCATCGCAAAGCACATGCACCCGAATTCGGAGTTGTACCCGATCGGTGTAACTGCCACAGCCTTCCTCAAAAAAGACATGAAGGCCACGTAACCCCCGCGGCCCCCGGCCGCACCACGGATGCCCGAGAGGGCGAGGAGAGAGAAAATGGCGACCGACCCGGCTGAACTCGAAAAGATTCGGAAAGATGGAGAGGTCGCAAACGACCACAATCGCCGCCTGTATCGGAACCAAAAAGGTGGTGAGGTATTGCGTCCGAATCCTTACGACCCGGTCACGGAACCAACGGAATGGAAGACGTGGAACGCGGGATATCAGTATCGCGACATGGTCAACGACGGCTAACCACCCCCCCCCCCACCTCCCCCGCATTTCGCGGGGAGGGGGATAAGGAGAAGGCAATGGTCTCTCGCGGCGAAGGTGTAACGGTTGCACGCTTTCTGTTCCAAGAGAGAGGGGGCGGTTCGATTCCGACCTCGCCGCTTCAACTGTGGGTTGACGTGATTACGTTCGCGGACGCCAAGCGTCTCAACCGTGAATGGCACTCTCGGCTCCCGAGGATCGGGACGGGCTTCGTAGAGAATCAGCCGTTTCTCTGCTTCGGGGCACAGCACGACGGCCAGTGGTACGCGGCGGCGATCTGGTCAAACCCCGTCGCCAGAAACTTGCCTCAACGCGAATGGCTTGAACTGCGGCGTCTGGCGATTGCCCCGGCAGCACCGAGGAACACGGCCAGCCGGATGCTCTCGGTGATGACCCGGCTCGTGAAGCGGTTCCGGCCCGACGTGGTTCGGCTTGTGAGTTATCAGGACACCGAAGTTCACACAGGCGGCATCTACCGGGCTGCGGGTTGGACGCCGACGACGGTGAACAAAGACGGAAGGTGGGACCGGCCCAACCGGAGCCGGCCCGAGTCGCAATCAAACGCCGCGAAGCAGCGGTGGGAATTGCCGGTCAGTTAACACACACCCCCACCCACGGGCGGGGCGAAGGAGGACGGGATGAACGAGGAACTGCGTAAGCAAGCTGAGAAGATGCTGGTTGGTGGCGGGAACTCGCCAGAGTGGGCCGCGTGTCAGGCGGTGGCCCGTGCCTACCTCGAATCACTCACCCCACCCGCCCCCGCGCCGGCGTTCGACGCGGAGGCGGCTGAGAAGTTCGCCCGTGCGTTCGTGGAGAAGTGCCGGATGGTCTACGCGACCACGAAGACAGACCCGCTGCTCGTCTACTCGGATGAAACGCTCGTCGCCGAACTCCGTGCCGCCCTAGCCCCGGGGGCGGGGGATGAGGGGTGGCGTGACATCGCGACGGCCCCGAAGGACGGGACGACGATTCTGGCCTACTGGGATGTCGGAGCAATTCCTGAATGCTCGGTACACGCATCCAAGTTCCACAAAGGCCAATGGTATGAACCGAACGAAGACTACCCACAATCGAACCCGACCCACTGGATGCCCCTCCCACCCGCACCCACGAAAGGACGGTGAGCAAGTGCCAACTGCCGCAGAACTCCAAGAAGACATGCTGAACCAGAAGGTCGATTATGACCGCATTTTGCGGAAGTACCGCTCCGACGGCGTTGCCGAGATTGCATCCGAAAACCCGAACGTGGCGTCGTACTGCCGCGAATGGGAAGAACGGGCTGAGACGGCCGAAGCCAGACTCGCCGCCCGCGACCGGGAACTGGCGTCCGTTCTCCAAGACCTGCACACGGCGCAGGGGGAACTGGCGGCGGTGCGGGAGCGATACGACCGATTGGCCGAGTGGGGAAACCTGGTCGTGGAACTGGCCCGTGGTGACGGCGACACGCCCATCGGGACGCTGGACGAAATCCGGGCGATGAAATCCGAACTCGCCCGCCAGGCGGCGGGGACGGAGGGGGGACGATGAAGAACTATCCGACCAAACCGGGTTTCTACTGGGCGTTGTGGCAGACAGCCGCACCGGGAACGCACGAAGGCGACGAACTGACGCCGGCACAAGACTGGGAAGTCGTCGAAGTGTGGGAAAACTTCCTCGGCGAACCATGCGAAGCGGACAAGGCCGAGAGGTGGGCCGTGGCGGTGACGGGCGTTCGCGAAACGCAGTGGTTGCACAACTTCCTCTGGTGCGGCGTCGGCCCGCTGGAAGTCCCCTAACCCGCCCCCACGGGGCACACGAGGCCGGGAGACGATGATGCCGTGCCACCGCTGTGACGACAACGTGATGCCGCCGCCCGACATGGACCTGCGTCAGTCCGCGATCCGGGCCGGCCTGATTGAGGAAACGCCCGAGGACACGTTCCACGCGATGGCAAAGGCGATGGGCTTCAAGAAAGTCGAACCAGCATGCCCCTCCTGCGGGGCGGGGAAACCGGGGAAGTGACCATGCCGCGACCGACCTACGCCTGTCCGAAACACGGGTTCCCGTTGAGCGGGCCACGAGATGGCTGCCCGATCTGCCGGGAAGAAGTCGAAGACGAGTACGGCGATTCTCTCAACCGCTACGTGGGCGACGAAGACCGCGACGACCGGGGCAGCGGAGGCGCCGAAGACTGCATGGACTGTGGCATGTGCGATGACTGCATTGAGCGGTCTATTGCGGCGAATGAATCCACATAACCCGCCACGGCGGGAGAAGGGGATGGGGAGATGCACTACCAAGGCCGTTTAGTTCTCGCGACACAATCCTACAGAAATGGGCAAACGCTTCGCGAAGGAATTCACTGCTGGGTCACACTTGAAGACGGCAAGTCGTCAATCCCGATGGACACGGTCGGCGACCCAAACGCCATCGACAACGGGAAGCGTCTCGTGGACTGCTGGAACGCCCTGGCCGGCGTCCCCGACCTCGCCGCGTTCGTCGCGAAGGTGCGGGCGTTGATTAACACCGCCGATGGGTATCCCGAATTGAACATGAGCAACTACGACGCTGACGACGTGGCGTGCCTTAATGCGTGGGGGTACGAAGTCGCGAAACGCCGCGACGACCTCGCCGCCCTGCTACCATCCTCCCCCACGTCGGGGGAGTGACCCGCCCCGCGTGGGGCTTAACCGGAGGGAAACTGTGGACGCCAACCGCGACCTGAAGAAGGGCGACATCGTTCAACTCAATCCAGAGACCGTCGGCAACAAGATGTTCGCCGGTTGCTTTATGACCGTCACGGAGCCGAAGTCGTGGGGCGCGATGGGATACGTACAGGCTCTTGGTCATGACGGCAACCAAGGCGGTCAGGCGTACTACCGGGCCAAACGTGAAGAGTTTGTCTTCGTGGGCGTGGCCGAATGGGAAGTCAACTAACCCCCCCCCCCTCCCCGCGACCGGCGGGGCGTTCCGAAACGACTACCACCTAACACCCGCCGCGAGCGGGAGGAGACGGACGATGCTCCGCGTCATCTGCCTGATGGTTGACTCAAATTCTGCCGTACACGTCGGCGGACCCGTTCACAAAGAGTACAAGACGTTCGAATGCGTCGATGCCGAGTCCATCGGCAGGATGCTCGACTGGCTTTCGATTCAAATGCTCAACGTCGAACGGTCAATCGTCGGTGTTGAACCACGTTTCTAACCCCCACGGCCCGCCGGACCGTGAGCGAACGAGAACCCGGCAGGAAGGAGGTGATGCCCATGACCGCTTGCACCTGTGCCGTCTCAACCGGCTACTGCCCGACCCACGGTCACAAGTAACCCCGCCCGCCGACGCCGATGAGCGGGCGGACTGTGTATCGGCGAAACCCTAACGGAGGATGCGATGTCTTTTCAAAAGCCGACGTTCGAGCAACTGAGCAATCGGTTCACCTACCACGCCCCGTTCGGCGACCAGCCGAAGCGGTACGAGACGATCCGGACGGCGGTGCTGGGAGCCGCGATAATCGGCGTCGAGATGACCCCGTGCTGCGCGGAGCAGACGCGGGCGCTCAACGCCCTCGACGAAGCGATGTTCCTGTTCAACGCGGCCATCGCCCGCAACGAGAAGAAGCCGACCGCGAGTGACCTTGAAGCGGCCGCGTAACCGACTCTCCCCCGGCCGCAACGGGCCGGGGCGATTGGCGTGTGGGGCCTTGACGGCAAAGGCGACGGCTCAAGAGGCCGTGCGGGTGATCGGGGAGGTGAGGAAATGACCGGCGACCCGTTTCCGAAGATGGTCTATGCTCGCCCGGACCTACTCTGTCCTGGATGCGGCAAGCCCGATTGGTGCCGCGTCTCGCCCGATCGTCTCGCGTGCCTGTGTCGTCGCGAGTCGAGCGGAGCGAAGAAAGCGTATTCCGAATCCGGACCCTGGCTCCACATCTTTCGGCAGGGTGAGACGAGGCCGGTTTACGTCCCGCCCCCGAAGCCGGTCAAGGAATTGTCCGGCATCGACTGGCAGGCCGAGGCGATGAAGTACGCGGCGGCGATTCACCCGCTCGCCCTGGGCGAACTGTCGGTCAAACTGGGGATGCCCCCGACGGCCCTGAATGCGATCGCGTTGGCCGGCTGGAAGGACGATTGGCGGTGCTTCACCTTCCCCGAGCGGGACGGCGACGGCGTCGTGATCGGGCTGGGGACGCGGCACACCGACGGGGCGAAGAAATTCCTGAAGGGGGCCATGCGGGGCCTGACGTTGCCGAAGGGCTGGGACGGTCCGGGTGAGACGCTGTGGGTCGTCGAGGGCCCGACCGACGCGGCGGCGATGACGGCCGCGGGCCTGCGGGCCGTGGCGAGGCCGTCCAACATCGGGGGAGGCCGCCACCTGACGAAGTTGCTCGAATTCGTCCCGGCCGAGCGGCGCGTCGTGGTCGTCGGCGAGGACGACCGCAAACCGGACGGGCTCTGGCCCGGCCTGACCGGCTGCACGGCCGTAGCCAGGGAACTCGCGAAGTCATGCCGTCAGCCGATCTTCTGGGCCCTGCCGCCCGAGGGCCACAAGGACGCGAGGGCGTACCTGACTCACTCGAACCACGGCGAGGCGAAATGGGCGGACCGCGGTCGGGACTGGGCCTATTCCGTGACCCTTCACCCGGCCGACCTGACGGCCGATCAGTACAAGGCCGACGTCGTCCTGGCCGACGAGGCGTTCGACTTCGACGTGACGGCCTGGGTGCCGGACTACGTCATCGACCGGGCGATTCCCCGGACCGAGGACGCCGACCTGTCGGCGTTGTTCCAATGAAAGACTGGTGGCTGAAAGTCGAAGGCGGTCCCATGCACGGTGCCGAGTTCTACGATGGCGTCGAGCGAGTTGCCGGGCTATGGCGAGTCAATGTCGGGGAACGCAGTTGGCCCGGCGGCGTGTACTACAGCAATGGCAAGAAGGTCATCTGGGTGCCCAACAAATGAGATGCGTTCATTGCGGGCAGGCGAACGTCTGCCGGCCCCGCGGTCTTTGCTGGGGTTGCTATCACGAGCCCGGAGTCCGCGACTCCTACGGCCCGATTATTTCCCACTACAAGGACCACTACGGCACGATGCCGTTGCCGGCCGCGCCGACGATTGCTCACCCCGGTTCGATCGCGAAGATGATCGTCATGCGGGACCGGATCGCCCGCGGCGAGCACCTGCACCACCCCGACGACCTGATCGGAGAATGAGATGGGCCTGAGTCTCGCCTACGCCGGCATGATCGACGACCACATGCGGAAGATGGGCCAGGTCGATGATCGCCCGGCTGTGGCCGAGGTCGTCCGGCCCGGCAAGAAAGAGTTCGTCGTCGAGTCGTTCGACGGCGTCGGGGTCTGGGTCATCCCGGCCTGGCTCGAATCCGAGTCGAACCGGGGCGGGCAACTGAAGGGGGTGATCCAGCGCAAGGCGGCGGTCAAGAAGGCCGTCTGGAAGGCCCTGGGGCCTCACTGGCGGGCGTTCGGCCCCGTGGGCGATGCGATCCGTTCCGGGGCCTACGCGGCGATTACGGTGACGAGAATGGGCGGCCGCGGCCTCGACACGGGCAACCTCTGGCGGGCCGTCAAGCCCGTTGAGGACGCGATCGCGATCCTTCTGGGCGTGGACGACGGCCTGCCGGGGTGGCGGTCGGCGTTCTCGGTCGGTCAAGAGCCTGGCCCGTTGTGGGGCGTTCGGGTCGAAATGCGGACCGCCTCGCCGCTTCGAGGTTCGAAGCGGTCGGGTTCAGCAGTTCGGCGATGAGGAGAAGGTCGTTCATGGTTTCCCTTCGGACGGGCGAAGGGCGTTTCGGGTTCATGAGGATCTTACACCACCGGAGTACGATCATGGGAGTCTGGGACTGGGTCGCGATGTCGCTTTGCTTCTTCGTCGGCCTCATCTGGGGCCGGAATCTTGGCATGGAGTTCCTGCGGCAGGAACTTCGCGATGAGCGGCTGGCCCACGGCAAGACGAAAGACGACCTCATGCTCGAACGGCGGTTGAACGAGTCCGTACGCCTCGCGCGGAGGGCCGGCCGATGATCCTGATCCTTCCCCCCGAGTGCGACCACCTCACGGCCCGGATGACGACCCGGCCTGACGGATCGAAGGTCGTCGAAGTTGCTCGTCCCGAGAAGTTTCCCACAGGCGTCGAGGGCAAGCCCGGCGTCGAGTCCCGGCTGGACGTTCTGGGCCGCTACGCCGGCCGCCATATTGCCTTCCCGGAGTGAAACTGCCGGCCGGCAGTTTCTGAATTCCATAACCATTAACGAGTTACGATGATCGCCTTTCAAAATCACCCGAAAGGGCATGGCGCAATCGACCTTCTCGAACGGACGATTGCCGGCCTCCACGCGGAGAACGCCCGCTTGAAGTTCGAAGTCGTCCGCCTCCGTCGTCTCCTGGGGTTACCCGATGGCGAGTTTGCCGCAACGGCTTCTGTTCACGCTGGGGAAGTCTCGCGTGCCGATGGCGACGCCAGACCTTATTCTCTTGCACGGCGGCCGGATGAAATTCCCGCGGGCTCAGATCTGGAACGCCCTTCGGTACCTTGAGCGGACCGGCCTGACGAAGCGGGTCAAGCGGCGATCGACGGGGACTTACTGGAAACTCGCATGAGAACGCCGACGAACCTCGAACTCGTGACGAAGGCCCACGAGGCGTTGAAGGCCGTGGCGAATGACCGCCGGGCCTCGACGAGCGAGACGTATTCGAACCTGGCCTGGCTGAAGGATCGGATCGACCAAATGATCCGTCGGCTTGACGATCGAGAATCGAAAGGTTAGATCATTCAACGCAGAAGGCCCGGGGCTTGCGACCCCGAGCCTTCCACTTGGTTCGGTCTGCTCTTACCAGACGCGTACCCGCGGATGAAGTTTACACTTCCAGCGGCTCACGTCCAGTTTTGCATCACCCGAATCAGCGAACTAAAGGCCCCCGTTGGGCGCAAACGCCAGACTCCTGCGGGATGGCGAGCACTGTCACCGGCGTCGTAGGGTGGCCGAGGAATGGATTCCTGCTTTCACCGGCGGGAGCAATCCTTACCGCTCGAACCGCGGAGTGTGCCAGCCCTGGCCGCGGATCATTCGGGCGGCGGGTTGGGTGTAAGCCCGGCGACCCGAAGCAATGGCCGGGATGGTCGAGACCGCTCATCCACACGCGGGCGAGACTCCCCTGCCGATTCTCTCGACAGGGGTTGGTACGCCCCGACTCTCCTCCGCAAGCGTAACGAAAGGAACGCCATGCCGAAGCCCAAGAACCCGTTCGTCGAAGGCGCGAAAGTCAAGATCGTCGTGCCGAAGTTCTTCGTGCGGTGCGGATATCCGCTCTGCCTCGAAGACGAGACGAATTCGATGATCGAAGCGAAGCAGAAGGAGATCGAGGCATTCGTGTTGAGCATCGTCAGGCCCGATGTGCCGGCGGGTCTTCTGCCTGGGCCGAAGCGGAGTCACGTCGAGCATGGGACCATGACGAAGATCGCGAAGGCGTTGGCGTACGAATCGATGAAGAATCGAAAGTTCGGTGGCCGTACGAGGGCGATCTTCACGAAAGATTATCCTGAGTGCGCAGGAGCCGTCGCCCGGATTGCGTCGTCCCGATTCGTGAAGACGGGCGAATACGTTCCCGGCCATCATTACTGCACGATGGACGGCGATGATTACGACCCGCCTTACCTCGACAACGAGAAGACGCACCGAATTCTTGGGCTCGAATCGCTCGATGCGAGGCTGAGGGGCGACGAAATGTACCCATTTCAAATCGAGGCAGCGAATGTCGAGATCATCGCATGAAAGAAGCCCGTTAGGTTTTCGATAACAACCCCGAAAGGAACTCGAAGATGGAAACGACGATCAGGGAACGGCCGATCCTGTTCAGCGGCCTGATGGTCCGCGCGATTCTGGATGGGCGAAAGTGGATGACGAGACGGGTTGTCGGCGGCCCGAATGCCGACATCCTCGACCAGTCGGAATACCTCTGTTGGCAGGATGGATTCCCCGAAGGCGGCCTGACCGTCTTCGGCGTCGAGATCCGTTGCTCGTTCGTCGAGGGCGAGAAGGGCGTCAAGGCTTCGGCCACGATCCCGTGGGACACGATCCGGGATTCGCATAACCAGTTCCTCCCCGCGTGCGTGCGGACGAACGTGGCCGAGTTCCTGGACGGGGCCCGCATCGCATTGAAGGAGAACGAAAATGGGGCCGGGTAAGAAGCCGACGAAGGCCGAGGCGAAGCGGATGGCCCGGATCGTCGAGGCCGGGTGTTGTGCGTGCCGGAGCGACACGGGGGCGGAATGGCTGCGGCCCGTCGAGGTCCACCACATCAAAAACGAAGGGATGGGCGCCGCGAGAAAGGGCCACGCCGTGACGGCGGCCCTCTGTGCCTGGCATCATCGTGGAACTCCGCCCGAAGGGTTCAACGTGACGACGGCGACGGAGCGATTCGGCCCGAGTCTGTTCCATAACGGCCGGGCGTTTCGCAAGCAATACGGCGACGACAAGGCGCTGCTGGCGTTTCAGGAATATCTTCTCACCATCTAACCGAGTTTGACCATGAAGCGAGACGAGATTCAAAAGTGCTGCGTGTGCCGACAGGGCGTCATGCACTCGCGGCAGATCACCTTCACCCGCGTCACCATCGAACGGTACGTCGTCGATGTCGGCGCCGTCCAGCGTCAGCACGGCCTTGAAATGATGATGGGCGGGGCCGCGTTCCTCGCCCAGACGATGGGGCCGAACGAAGACTTGGCGAAGGAAGTTGGGAGCAAGACGTTGTTCGTGTGCGACCGGTGCGGAATCGAGCGTAAGATGGCCGTGTTGGAGATGAACGAGTTCGAAGAAATCCCAACTTAGCCATGCCCCAGAAAGCCAAGACGATCGGCAAAATGAAACCGCCCTCGAATTCGAGGGCGGCGTTTCGGGATCGGGGCACGACGGCGAGTAGGGGCTACGGCGGGGCGTGGCAGCGGTTGCGGACGTCCTTCCTCGCGGTCAACCCGTTGTGCGTTCACTGCCTGGCCCTCGACATCATCAAGCCCGCGACGGACGTGGACCACATCGTTCCTCACCGCGGGGATAAAGAACTTTTCGATCAGGGCGAACTACAAGCCTTGTGCGGGCCGTGTCACAGTCGAAAGACGGCCCGAGGCGAATAATCACCTCCCCTTCCGGGCCTTCAACGTCCGTTCCCCGGCCCCGAGAAAGACCGAAACGAGCCCGAGGAACAGAATCACGGGCAGGGCGTACGCGAACAGCGTGAGCCCGACGACCGCGACGCAGACGGTCACGGCGATTCCAATGGCTTCTTTCATGGCCGCGAGTCCCTTTCTTTCTGGATGAGTTGGGCGACGACGTGGGCGGGCAACACGACCCCGCCCCCGCCGTCTCGGATGCTGCCGCCGTTGGCTTCGGTTTGTTCCTTCGCCTCCTGGTCAAGCCACGCGGTGAGCGACTTCGGCAGGGTGAACGAAACCCGGACTTTCGGTTCCACGGTCGGTTCCTTTCTCGGCGAGGGTGACGGACAGGGCCCCGACCGGCGCCGGGGCGAAGGCGAAACCCGATTCGGCGAGGTCCGCCCTCAGCCGTTCGGCCTGGGCGGTTGTCATCGAATCGGGGAGGGTGATCGTCAGCGTGACGGGCACCCGGACGGTGATGATCATGGGCACTCGCAGGCGGGCGGAATTTCTTGGCATCGGACGCACCGCCCGTCGGCGTCGATACCGTCGCGGCCCTCACGGGTCGCGTAATAGTCGTGAGTCGTGACGATCTCGGCGAGGGCGAACCGGGCGACCATGCGGCCCCAAAACGAACGTGCCCGGTCCGATCCGGTCGGCTTGGCGAGTCGGGCCGCGGACGCAAGCCGACCGCACGTCATCACCGCGGCGGGGAGGTCGGTGAACTGGGCCCCGGGTAGTCGCAACCGGCGGGCGGCCGTCATCAGGACGCGGGCCGAGAGCGGGCGGGGTTCGGCCTGGCGGACGTGTGGCGCCGTCAGGCGTGGCAACGATCCGTAGTGCGTCGTCGTGTTCGGCGTTTTCATCCTGGCGTTCCTTGCAAGGGGGATTCGGCCGGGGTGACCCATTCGACCCGGTAGCGGATTCCGTTCAGGGTGACGTATCGTCGCCCGTTCGTCGGCTTGCTGCGCGAGGGCCACGGGTCCGTCCCGATGACGGGGCCGCCGTCGCGTTCGCGGAATTCGGTCACGGCGTATTCGCCGTTCGCGTCCCGCCTGGTCGATTCCGTCGCGTAGATCGTTTTCACGCGGCCACCGCCCTTTCGTCCGCCGGGTGGCGGCCCGACCGGGCGAACGGTTCCATCCGTTGAAGCAACCGGCGGAACGAAAACTTCCCGTCCTCATCGGTCAACCGGCCGAGGTCTTCGAGCCGGGGGCAGTCGTCCCGGCCGGTCGAATCCTTCCACACGTCCCGGGCGAGCGATTCCGCGGCGGGCCGCAGCGTGCGGGAGTCGCCCTCGAATTCAATCGCGAACGTGAACCGGTCGCGCAGCCGGGCGGGGAGTTTCTTCACGTCGTTCGTCGTGAAGATGACGACGCAAAGCGGGGGCAGGGATTCGAGCACGTCGAGCCAGATCATTGCGGCTTGGGGGGTGATGTAGTCGGCCTCATTCACCAAAAGCACTTTCCACCCCGACCCGCGCATCGGCCGGGTGTGGCACTGGCGGACCGCGTCCCGCACGGATTCGCCCGTTTGCTC
>ERZ650308.344-NODE-344-length-24839-cov-19.703599_pt1 | contig 24839 bp, 26 predicted proteins | sample MGYA00376244_ERZ650308 | MGnify/ENA primary metagenome ERZ650308 (study PRJEB26733, sample SAMN07839295) | wastewater metagenome | biome: small river; feature: stream; material: water | place: USA: North Carolina | collected 2016-04-26 ... | reverse complement strand
GTAGCCCCGGAAGGAATCGAACCTTCATCTTAGGTACCGGAAACCTACATTATCATAAAACGTGTGTTTATTTGATTTAAAGACCATATTTGGTTCTTTTTGTGCAGCAAAATGTTAGTTTTTATGTGTTTTGCTACACAAGTGCTGCACAAATATTAAAGTTTAAAACTTCGTTTAAATTGAAGGAAGTAAACTATTACCTCTTTTTGATTTGTGCTCCCCTTACAGACGAAAGATGCAGCTTCGGGGAACTTTATAAGTTCATAACCATTAGAAAACTAATGAGTTACGTTTAAGTCTCAATACAAAGATAACACTTTTTGAAAAATTAACCATTTTCTAATTTTTCTTAATTGGATTCGATTAGCAACATTTTTTGTCCTGTTGTATTGGTGGACATGGTACGCTTCCATAACTACAATAAACACAACAATCACCTTGTAAAGGTTTTAATTTTGTTTTACAGCTTTCACATTCATAAAAATACTGACATGCATCTGTTGGCATTGTTTCCTCTTTTTGGTGTCCACAGTTTGGGCAAGTTATTACTGATTGTAATTTAATATCCATTATTATTTAATTTTACTTTTTAGTGATTTATACCCTGTGGAATTGATAGCTTTTTCGATTTCTGTTATACTCGTTTGTTTATTGTCAAACTTAACAATTGCGTTGCCGTTCTCATAGGAAACCAAAACTTCAGCAATTCCTTTTAGTTTACTAATCTCTGTTTTGACATGATGTTCGCAACTTGAACAAGTCATCCCTTTAATTGTAAACTCAACTTTTTGAGTTTTATACTCCTGTGTAATAATTGAACTATTATTAACTTTTGGGAAAAAAACACTAGCATAAATTGGAAATGATAAGAGCAGAATTGCAATAACTGAAACAATTCCTAAAAATGATTTTGTTTGCATAAAATTTTGTTTTTCGTCTATTTCACATTTACAATCAATTTGCTTTTTCGGTTTTAGTTTTTGATACCAAGCAAATCCTAACACAAAAATTGTTAAACCAATTAAATATGGTCTAAATGGTTCAACCCAAGAAAAGGTTGAAGCTAGTCCGCTAGTTCCTGCGATGAGAGCCAATACAGGGGTGATACAACATAATGAAGCCGCAAACGCTGTCAAAAGACCTGTACCAATTAGTTTTTTGTCGGTTTTCATATTGTTTCTAAAATTTTGTTATCGTAGATTATTTTAAAAAATGGTTTAAAGAAAAGGTCATATTCTTTAGTCATTGAGTAATAAATCGTTTGTGCTTCTCTTTCGGTTTTAATAAGATTCTTGTCTTTGAGTTTTCGCAAGTGTTGAGAAACTGCCGAAATAGTCATCCCTAAAATATCACTTAAATCACATACACAAAGTCGATTTTCTTCATAAAGTAGAAACAAGATTTTAAATCTTACACTATTCCCAGCCAATTCAAGTCCGTTGGACAAATAATCAAACGACCCTTGGAGTTCTGAAACACGTTCTTTACAGCGAAGAATTTGTCTAATGTCTGCTTGTTGTCTTATACAAGAAGGTTTATCCATAATGCGAATATAGTGAACATTTCTTATTTAAGTAATTGCTAAAATAAGCAAAAATAGGTCTGAAATAAAAATTCTTATTGAAAGTGGTTAAACAAATCACTAAACCTGCTACTTGACTTGAAACAAAAAAATCGATGAATAGATGAAATAGAGGTGGATTTTAAAAAAAATAAGTCACCATTTCTGATGACTTTTCTGTTTGCTCCCCTTAGATACGAAAGATGCAACTGTAATGCGATGATTGAGTATGTGACAATCAGGAAATTGAAGGGTTGAAATTTGTGTAATTCCGTAAATTGGAGGAAGTTTATGACCCCTTCCAACGATGAAAATTAACAATTTATCCCGCAAAGAACTCTATGACATTGTGTGGTCAAAACCGTAATTATATTATCATTAAGTTTGAGTAAATCTGAGTCGGATACCACAATCCTTCTCTTCTTTCATAAATATTACTAATTAATAGGAAATCCAAATCTGTAATAATTTGACGATTGAATCAAAATAATATTGAATAATTAAACAAATTCGTACTTTTAAGTGTTTTTAATTTTATGACAAGTAAAGTGTACATATTGCTAATGATTTCATTTTTCGTGTGTCTTATGGCACCTAAAAATGGGTATGCATGTGGAACTAATTCAAAAAAAACGGATAAATCTTGCTGTATTCAGGATAAATCAAACAATAGTAAGAAAAATAATTGTTGTGAAAGTCATAAAATGACAAGAGAAAGTAAAGATAAAAGTTGTGGCGGAAACTGTAATAATCCAAAATGTAGTTGTCCAACTTCAATTGGCCTCTTTGCCTTACAGAATAGGGTTGAATTAAATAGAGAAAACAGATTCTCTGAGATTAATAGATTAAAATCTTATTACAATGAAACCTATAGTTCTTCGGGTTTCGGCTACATTTGGATTCCTCCCAATATAGTATAATTCAATACTTTGTAGGGATAGGTATGTCCCATCGAAAGCAATCCTTGCTTAATTGTAAAGTATTTTTAAAATCTAAATTTTTGAAAAATGAAATCAATAAAATTATTGATGGCAATGTCATTATTGCTGTCTATCACATCGTGTTATGCGAAAATAGGAAATGTTAGACTACCTGAATTTAATTCGTTTATCAATGTTGGGTCTCCGCAATTGGTTTATCAGGAGATGTCATCGCTAATTGATAAATCAAGTGAAGTGTCACAACTCAAAGCCCTTCTTGACAATTATTTTGAATTAAAAGATGCATTGGTTAAAACCGATGGAAACACGGCATCCCTAAAAGCTGAAGCATTGCTAAAAGCTATTAACTCCATTAACAAGGAATCATTAGCAAAAAACGAATATGATGAATGGATAAAGGTTATGAAAGAATTAGCATTTGATGCTGAGCATATTTCAGAAACTAAGGATGCAGGACATCAAAGGGACCATTTTATTAGTCTCTCTAAAAACATGTACTCTATAGCAAAGGTTACTAAACAGGAAGAACCGGTATATTATCAATTTTGCCCAATGGCGAATAAAGGAAAGGGTGCAAATTGGTTAAGTAAGGAAAGCTCAGTTAAGAATCCATATTATGGAGCTAAAATGTTAGGATGCGGTAAAACGGTTGAAACAATTAAATGATGAAGCTATATATTAAAAATATGGTTTGTCGACGCTGTGAAATAGTGGTGAAGTCTGAGCTGGAGAAGCTTGGGCTACACCCTCTTTCGGTAAATTTGGGAGAAGTGGAGTTGGAAGAAGACAATATAAAATATCTAAAAAATGAATTAAATGCAGTTTTAAATTCATTTGGCTTTGAGTTAATTGATGACAAAAATAGTCGATTAATTGAACGGGTTAAGACCCTAATAATTGATTTGATTCATCAGAAAAACAATGACCTACATATCAATCTTTCAAGTTACCTATCTCAAAATCTAAAGCATGATTACAATTCATTAAGTAGTCTTTTTTCTTCTTTTGAGCAAATAACAATTGAGCATTTTTTTATAAAACAGAAAATAGAAAAAGTGAAAGAATTGTTGATGTACGAAGAAATGACATTAAGTCAAATTGCCGACCAACTTAATTACAGTAGTGTCGCATATTTAAGCAATCAATTTAAAAAGGAAACGGGTTTTACACCCTCAAACTTTAAAAGATTAAAAACAATTAAACGGAATGGGATAGATAGGATTTGAAATCCAAAATTTTACAATTTTTCCTTAAAATAAAGTAATACGATAATGGTTTTTAAAGTAGAACTTTCCATTACAAATAATTCAGTTAAACTATTTAAACAATATAAAGATGAAAAATTTATTAATTGCCTTGATGCTATTTACTTCGTTTTGTTCCTTAGCACAAACTAAAGTGCCTTATGTTGATTACAAGGGGCATATTTATTATCAAAATAAACAAATTGGTAATTTAACAAAAGAGGGCAGCCTTGATAATAATGGAAAGGTTGTTACGAAAGTTAATGGTAATGGAGAGATTATCGATTCAAATGGAAAACAGCTTGGCAAACTGGCTAAAGGTAGTTCATTTGTGTATTATTTTAATGATAAAACCGAAAAGTATACAATCGGCAAGCCTTCTCATAATGGCATGTGTGAAGTAAAAAATAGTGATGGGCAAACAGTTATGCTTCTACACAATAATTATAAACAACAAGTCGCGTGTGCGATACATTGTTTACATGAAAATCATTGTATGCCTTCGGATGCCGAGCATAAGCATAAATAATTTTTTTGATGCATGTCTATTAAATGAGCGTAACCATTTTCGGTTACGCTTATTTCAATTTTTTAAATAATGAAACACACATATCAAATAACAGGTATGACCTGTAGTAGTTGTGAAACTAAAGTGAAATCAGCGCTTCAAATGATTGAAAATGTGACTGAGGTAGTAGTTACTAAGGCTGATAATTCAGCCACAATTACGATGAATAAACACATTCCATTATCAGATTTACAGCAAGCATTAGACCCCAAGTATACGATTTCTGCCATTCAATTTAATGAAACAGAGGAACTAGCAAAATCATGGTTTGAGACCTATAAACCTATTTTGTTGATTTTCTTTTATATAAGTTTGGTTGTTGTATTGGTACAAATTAATAGTGAACGATTTAATATTATGATGGCTATGCAATATTTCATGGCAGGCTTCTTTTTGGTTTTCTCGTTCTTTAAATTTTTGAATCTTAAAGGATTCGCAGAAAGTTATGTGATGTACGATGTATTAGCAAAGCGAATACCAATTTGGGCTTATTTGTATGCTTTTATAGAAGTTAGTTTAGGGATGGCTTATCTAATTAATTTTAATCCGCTAGTGACTAACATATTCACCTTTACTGTGATGAGTTTAAGTATCATTGGAGTTTTGCAGTCAGTTTTTAATAAAAGGAAAATACAATGTGCTTGTTTGGGAGCAGTTTTTAATCTGCCAATGAGTACAATTACAATAATCGAGGATGCATTGATGATAGTCATGAGTGGCTACATAATTATTAATATATTTTAAACATGAAATGGAACCCATTATTCGTTTTTTATAAATCGAATTCAATAGTTATCATATTACTTTTATTTTCATTAAATCTTTATTCTCAAAAAACGGTTCGCTACGACCTATACGTAAAAGACACGTTAGTCAATTTTGCAGGTAAAGAAAAAAGAGCGATTGCAGTTAATGGTCAAATACCAATGCCTACTTTAACATTTACCGAAGGTGATACGGCTGAAATACACGTTCATAACCTACTTAAGGAGGAAACCTCATTGCACTGGCACGGGCTTTTTTTACCAAATAAGGAAGATGGAGTTCCCAATCTTACACAAATGCCCATTCGGCCTAATACAACTCATATCTATCGTTTTCCAATTATCCAAAATGGCACACATTGGTACCATTCGCATTCAGGATTACAGGAACAAATAGGAATGTATGGCAATTTTGTCATGTTAAAAAGACCGAATGACCCAACGTTTAGAAAAGGGATAGACGATTTACCTACCCTGCCAATTGTTTTGAGTGAGTGGACCAATCTCAAACCCGAGAACATTCACAGGATGCTACATAATGCAAACGATTATCCTGCATTGAAAAAAAATTCCGTTCAAAGTTATGGCGAAGCTATCTCCGCTGGACATTTTAAGACCAAGTTGCAAAATGAATGGAAGCGGATGTTAGCGATGGACGTGAGTGACGTCTATTATGAAAAAATATTCATGAATGGTAAACCAAGTTCTGAACTTAAAAGTATCTCAGGAAAAGAATTAAAAGCAGGAGATAAGGTTAGGTTAAGGATTTCAAATGGGGGCGCATCATCCTATTTTTGGCTGACTTATGCCGGTGGCAAAATTACAGTTGTCGCAAACGATGGCAACGATGTAGAACCTGTAGAGGTCGACAGATTGATTATTGCAGTTTCTGAAACGTATGACATTTTGGTCGATATTCCTTCAGAAAACAAAGCTTTTGAGTTTTTAGCAACTACTGAAGACCGCACAAATTCTGCTTCTATTTTTATTGGGAACGGAGTAAAACAATTAAAATCACCTTTACCTCGATTAAAATATTTTGAAGGTATGAAGATGATGAATGACATGATGAAGATGAATGGCGAACTTGATGATATGGGTATGGCTATGAGTTTAAATCAAATGGATATGAATGTGGTGATGTATCCCGAAATAACAGGTGATGCTGATGCTAAACAAGATGATAATAACCCAAATCGTTATAATGCTAATGCGCTAGGAGATATTATTACATTGAATTATGCGATGTTGAAGTCTCCGATTATCACAGCTTTACCCAAGGAAGCTCCAGTCAAAGAATTGTTCTTCAAACTCTCAGGTAATATGAATCGATATGTTTGGAGTATAGATAATAAAGTCGTTTCAGAAGCAGATAAAATCTTAATTAAAAAAGGAGAAAATGTTAGAATTATTCTCTACAATGGCTCAATGATGCGCCATCCAATGCACCTACATGGTCATGACTTTAGATTGCTCAATGGTCAAGGAGAAAATGCTCCTTTGAAAAACATCGTAGATGTAATGCCCATGGAGACAGATACATTAGAATTTAATGCCAATGTTGAAGGAGATTGGTTTTTCCATTGTCATATCTTATATCACATGATGAGCGGAATGGGAAGAGTATTAAGTTATGAAAATCAAAAGCCAAATCCTTTGATTCCCAATCCTAAACTTGCCCAACGTAAATTATTCGCAGACGACCGTAAATTTCATTTTATGGTAGAAAATGATGTTGCCACCAGTGGGAATGATGGAATGGCAATGTTACAAAGTACTCGTTGGAGTATTGGGTCAGAATGGCGATTAGGCTATCATGATTTTCATGGATACGAAGTAGAAACACATATCGGTCGATACATTGGTAAAATGCAATGGTTAATGCCATTTATTGGTTTTGATTGGCGTTATAGAAAGTTTGGAATTGATGAACAAGAAACAAATCTATTTGGTCAGTCAAATAGTAAGGACCAAAGAAGTCTTTTTACTGTCGGTGTGAATTACACTCTGCCATTGCTTATAATTGGTCAAGCTGAAATCTATCAAGATGGAAATGTTCGTTTTCAACTTATGAGGGAAGATATGCCTATTACGAAACGACTTAGAATGAGTTTTATGCTTAACACAGATAAGGAATACATGGCAGGATTTCGTTACATCGTAAACAAAAACATGGGCATTTCATCTCATTATGATAGCGATATGGGATTTGGTGCTGGAATAACTTTTTCTTACTAAAATTTATTAAAAGTCTGTTGAGAGAATTCAAAATGAAAGTTTAAATTAAACGAAAAACAAAATCATGAAAAAAATCATCGTTTTAACGCTTTTGGGGGCACTACCAACGGGTGTTTTTGCCCAACACGAAAACCACCAACCCAAAGTCGATACCAGTATGACAGCAGTAAAACCCAAAAGTCCTAAAATGACAGCAATGGCTATGATTGGGACAAATCACATACATATAGAATATGGTTCACCGAGTGTGAGAGGACGGAATATTTGGAATGGATTAGTTGCCTACAATCAAGTGTGGTCATCGGGAGCACACAAAGCTACATGGATAGATTTTGGTCAGGATATAATGGTTGAAGGTAAAGTTATTCCAAAAGGCAAATATGGATTTTTTACTATTCCTGATAAAGAAACGTGGACTTTGATTTTGAGTAAAGCATGGGATATGCATCTGGCTGATGATTATAAACAAGAAAATGACATCATTCGAATTAAGGTAAAACCCATCAAAAGCGATAAGTTAGTTGAAGCACTTATGTATGAAGTATTGCCGACCATGGCAAACGAAGGCAAGATAAAATTGAGCTGGGAGTTTTTGAGCGTTGAGTTTCCGTTTAAGAATAGGTAATTGAATTTATGGAAAAAAATGACGAAAATTTAAATGTTTTCGTCATTAAAAATACTTTCTTAACTATTATGATATTGTTGGTTTTTCCATTTAAAAGTTTAATATTGCCATAATGAAAATTTCTACATTAGCATTAAGTTTTTATCTATTGACGTTGTCATGTTTCGCATGCAACGAGTTAAATCTGTCTTTTTATAGTAGTTTTCAGGTAGTGAGTGCGGAAAATAATCATAACCATAATGAACAAAATTCAGAGGCATGTACGCCATTTTGTAACTGTTCATGCTGCCCGTCATCGGCATTTTATCAACCCATACAGCACTTCAATTGGGTTATAATATCATTTCAGTCGGTAAAATACCCTATTTACAATTCCTCTTTTCATATAGAGGTTTTCTATTCAATTTGGCAACCGCCTAAATTAGCTTAATTACTCCTTTTATTGAAATTGTAGAATAGCCATAGAAATGTCATGTATGGCATTTTTAATTAATCTTTTTCCATTATATAATGGCAAAAAGAAAAAAATCCAATAGGCAAAACGGTCGTTGGGTTTAAGAGTATTTAAGTACAATTTTATAACCCTTTTATTGTATCATTTTTTTAGCAGCTTTTGCCAAAAGGAGTATGCATAAATACAGTCATATTACTAAATAGAAAAAAATGTTTCAAAATATAATTCAGTTTTCAATAAAGAACAAACTTATAATTGGTGCATTCACGTTGGTACTCATTATTTGGGGCGTTATATCCGCTATGCTGTTGCCAATTGATGCTGTGCCTGACATCACAAATAATCAGGTACAGATAATTACACAAGCCCCAACATTAGGCGCAGAGGAAGTAGAACAGTTCATAACTACTCCTATTGAGCTCGCGATGGCCAACATTCCCAATGTAATTGAAAAGCGGAGTATTAGTCGTAGTGGTATTTCGGTAATCACTATTGTGTTTAAAGACAATGCCGACATCTATTGGGCAAGACAGCAGATAAGCGAACGCCTCAAAGAAGCAGAAGCACAAATTCCACAGGGATTGGGTGAACCCACCTTAGCACCCATCACAACAGGTTTAGGCGAGATTTATCAATATATCATTCATGCTAAAAAAGGTTATGAAAACAAATATACTGCTACCGATTTGCGTACTATGCAGGATTGGATTGTCCGCAGGCAGTTAGCTGGTACAGAGGGTTTAGCAGAAGTGAGCGGCTGGGGTGGCTATGTAAAGCAGTATGAAATTGCTTTGGATAACGAAAAGCTCAATGCAATGAATATTACCATTCCTGAAATTTATAAAGCCTTAGAAAGCAACAACGAAAACACCGGAGGCAGCTATATAGAGCAACGAAGCAATTCCTACTTTATTCGTGGTTTAGGCTTAGTAAAATCGTTGAGTGATATTGAAAAAATTATTGTGAAGACTATAAACGGAATACCCGTTTTAATCCGTGATGTAGCAACAGTACAGTTTGGTACTGCCACCCGTTACGGAGCAGTTACAAGAAACGGTGAGGGCGAAGTAGTGGCAGGAATTACACTCATGCTCAAAGGTGAAAACTTTGCACAGGTAATCGCCAACGTTAAACAGCGAATGGTACAAATACAAAAATCATTGCCTGAAGGTGTAGTAATAGAACCATTCATTGATAGAACCGAATTAGTGAACAGGGCAATGGGTACAGTAGAAAAAAATCTAATTGAAGGTGGTTTAATTGTAATATTCCTATTGGTTTTGCTCTTAGGTAATTTAAGGGCGGGTCTTATTGTAGCTTCTGTAATTCCTTTAGCGATGCTCTTCGCCATAATACTGATGAACCTGTTTGGCGTAAGCGGCAACCTGATGAGTTTAGGAGCTATTGACTTCGGGCTTATTGTAGATGGTGCGGTAATCATAGTAGAAGCAATTGTACACAGAATTTACATGAGCAAGCATCATCATATTGGTTTGAATAAACTTTCACAATCACAAATGGATGATGAAGTGTTTCAAGCTGCGTCAAAAATCAGGAGCAGTGCAGCATTTGGCGAAATCATCATCTTAATTGTTTACCTGCCGCTTTTTGCGTTAGTAGGCATCGAGGGGAAAATGTTTAAGCCAATGGCTCAAACTGTGGCTTTTGCAATATTGGGTGCCTTCATACTTTCATTAACCTATGTGCCAATGATGAGTGCTCTTTTTCTAAGTAAAAAAACTACGCATAAAAAGAATATTTCCGATAGAATAATTGGCTTTTGTCAAAAACTTTATGAACCTATACTGAGTTGGGCTTTACGCTGGAAAAAAACCGTTGTGTTTACAATGGCAGTATTGTTTACTGGCAGCATAATATTGTTCAACAGCTTAGGTGGTGAGTTTATCCCTACACTGGAAGAAGGCGACCTCACAGTTGAAATAAGGATGGAACAAGGCACATCATTAACACAGGTGGTAGAAACATTCAGCAAGGCAGAAAAAATATTAAAAGATAAATTCCCCGAAATAAGACAGGCGGTAACAAGAATAGGCAGTGCTGAAATACCTACCGACCCTATGCCCATCGAAAGAGGCGATATGATGCTTTCCATGAAGCCGAAAGAAGAATGGACATCGGCAAATACCCGTGAAGCCATGATGGAAAAAATGGAAGAGGCACTAAGTATTTTACCCGGTGTAAGTTTTGAAATTACACAACCCATGCAGATGCGGTTTAATGAACTCATTACAGGCATCAAACAGGATGTGGCAATAAAAATTTATGGTTCCGATTTGGAAATCCTGAATGCACAGGCAAATAAAGTGGCAGAGCTTATCAAAAATGTAAAAGGAGTAAGTGAGCCCTTCGTAGAAAAAGTAAGTGGACTGCCTCAAATACAGGTGGTATACAACCGTGATAAAATTGCCCAATACGGGTTAACCATCAGTGACGTAAACATGGTGCTGAAAACTGCTTTTGCAGGTAATGTTGCAGGTGTGGTGTTTGAAGGGGATAAACGGTTTGACATGGTGGTGCGGTTACAAAAAGATTTGCGTAAAGATTTCAGTAACATTGAAAATCTATATGTGCCATTACCATCTGGAAATAAGGTGCCTATTAACCAGGTAGCGGATATTTCATTTAAAACAGCACCCGCACAAATTAGTCATGAAGATGGCCAACGCAGAATTTTTGTAGGCTTTAATGTGCATGGTCGTGATGTGGAAAGCACGGTGGAAGAAATACAACCCATTTTAGATGCAAATCTTAAACTTCCGGCTGGTTATTATTACACCTATGGCGGTCAGTTTCAAAACCTTCAAGAAGCAAAGGCAAGATTAGGAATTGCAGTTCCTGTAGCGTTATTGCTCATTATAATATTGCTTTACATCACCTTCAAAAGTCTAAAACAATCCTTTCTCATATTTACTGCCGTACCGTTATCAGCCATTGGAGGCATCATCGCATTATGGTTAAGAGGTATGCCATTCAGCATTTCGGCAGGTGTAGGTTTCATTGCCTTGTTTGGTGTAGCAGTATTAAATGGTATTGTATTGATAGGTTATTTCAACCAGTTAAAAGACGAAGGCATTACCGACATATATGAGAGAGTTAGAAAAGGAACAGCAGTAAGATTAAGACCCGTAATAATGACAGCTATGGTAGCATCATTAGGTTTTCTGCCAATGGCACTTTCTACAGGTGCAGGTGGTGAAGTACAAAAACCATTAGCAACCGTTGTGATCGGTGGTTTAATTACCGCTACCATATTAACCCTGCTGGTGCTTCCGGCACTTTATATTTTATTCAACACTAAAATCAATTTCAAACCAAATAAAATGAATAAAGCAAAGCCACCTGTCAATACTACGGTTGTGTTAGTGCTGTTTACATTTATCGGTTTATTTGCAGGAAAAACTTATGCACAAAGCAATCAAAAAACGTTGCAGGAGTGCATTGATATAGCACTTAAAAATAATCTGCAACTGAAAGTAGCAGACTTAAACATTCAGCAATCGCAGGTAATGCAAAAGACCGGCTTTAGTCCTGATAAAACAAACATACAACTCACCCAGGACCCTACCAGTGGCGGAAATATTGATAACAGTATTGGTATTACTCAAACGTTTTCTTTTCCAACAGTGTATGCCAATCAAAATAAACTATTGAAACAGGAAACTATGCTGGCTCAAAAATCAAAGCTGCTATCGCAAAATGAAATTATCAAAGAAGTAACCACAGCCTATTACAATTTGTTGTATGGCTTGCAAAGAGTAAAACTTTTGCAGCAGCAGGATAGCATATACAGCAATTTTCTAAAAAGGGCTACCCTTCGTTATAATACAGGTGAAACTAATCAGTTGGAGAAAATGCAAGCCGAAAGCAAATACAAAGAAAACCTTTTACAATTGAAACAGGCAAATACTACTGTAAGCAGTTATCAGTTGGCTTTGCAAAAGTGGTTGAACTCAGCCGAGCCAATTATGCCAAAAGAAAATGAGTTGGCAAAATTGCCCGATATTTTTATGGCTGATACTGCATCTATACAATCAAACCCATTAATTCAGTATTACAATCAAAAGTTGAATGTAAATACAGCACAGGTAAAGGTTGAAAAAAGCAAATTGTTACCGGATTTGAATGCAGGCTACTACCATCAAATGGTTGTTAGTGGTTTTGATCCTGCAAAAACTAACCGTAATTATTTCCCTGGCACAAGGATAGCAGGTTTACAGGTAGGCATAGGTATTCCTTTATTTTTCGGCTCACAAAAAGCAAAAATTAAGGCTGCTCAAATAAATACTACTTTAATTGAAACAGAGAAGCAGCAAACACTGCTATTTCTGCAAAGCAGTTATCTTCTTCAGTACAACGAATACCTGAAAGCAAAGGAAGGTTTACAATACTACGAAACCACAGGTTTAAAACAGGCGGATGATATTATCCGTATTTCAAACACGGCATATACCAAAGGTGAAATTGGTTACATGGAGTATATCCAAAATCTGCAAACCGCTATCAATACAAAACTGCAATATACCGATGCAGTAAACCAGTTCAATCAGTCCATTATATTGTTAAACTATTTAAAAGGGAACAAATAAAATGAAGTCAATTAATATAAAGTCAATCGCTGCAATTACATTTTTTGCAAGTGCAATTATTTTTTCTTCCTGCAAGCAAAGCAATAAAACGGAAACAAAAGAAGTGCCTAAAGCAAAAGAAGAAAATACAGCAGCAATAGAAGTGTCCGCAGAACAAATGAAGGCCGTGGGCATTGAGTTAGGTACAATAGAAATGAAAAACCTCAACAGTGTGGTAAAATCAAGCGGTCAGCTGGAAGTTCCCCCTCAAAACAAAGCCGATGTAAATTCACTGGTTTCCGGCATTATTAAAAAAGTGCTGGTATTAGAAGGCAGTTTTGTTCACCAGGGCCAAACAGTAGCGATTTTAGAAAATACAGACATAGTGAAGCTGCAGCAGGATTACCTGATGCTCAAAAAGGAATTAGTTTATACCGGCCAGGAGTACCAACGACAAAAGGAACTCAATACCGAAAGTGCAGGAACGGGCAAGATATTTCAACAAGCAGCAGCAAAATACGAAACAGATAAAGCAAGGATGCAGGGAATGGAAACACAATTACAGCAGTTAAATATCAGCCCTGCATCCGTAGCCAATGGTAAATTTGTAAGCCAAATTCCAATTATTGCACCCATCAGCGGTGTCATAGGGCATATACGAATTAAGACCGGCAGCTATTTAGATATGCAAACATCCCTGATGGATATTGTAGATAATTCGCAGGTGCATTGCGATTTGCAGGTGTACGAGAAAGATTTGTTCAAGGTGAAGAGCGGGCAAAAAGTGGTGTTCATTCTTACCAATCAAAACAATAAGCAAATCACTGGTACAATTTTCGGCATCAATCAGTCCTTCGAAAATGAAAACAAATCCGTAATTGTTCATGCCAAAATAAACAATACAGGTAGCATCAGGTTATTGCCTGGTATGTATGTATCTGCATTGATTAATGTAGGCAATCAAACGGTGCAGGCTGTTCCTGTTGATGCAGTCGTAAATGCAGAAGGGAAAACGTTCATTTTTATAGTAAGTGGGGAGGAAGAAAACACAGAAGAAAAAGGGCCTAAAGAAAAGAGTGAAAAAGCTATCGGTGCCAATCCTGAAAAAAGTATCCGGTTTAAAAAGGTTGAAGTAATTACAGGCGTAACAGAATTAGGCTATGTAGAAATAACACCGCTTGAAGAAATGCCTAAAGATGCGATGATAGTTACCAAAGGTGCTTTCTATGTTCTATCAAAAGCAGCAGGGGGCGAAGAAGAATAATAAAAGTATATTATGACAAACACAACACAATTCTCCGATGTTCAAAGAATACCGAAAAATGAAGTTTTAAACATGAAAAAATAAAAATCAATGAAAAATGTAAATCAACTTATGCAAGAAATAATCTCAATCTCTTCAACGATTGAATCAGATTATCCTGAACTATACAAATATTTGGATGAAACTCCCTTCAAGATTTGTGAAACCAATAAAAATGAAATCTGTATCTTATATTTAGAAGAATACCTTAAAACCCTGAAGGAACAACTTAAGGATTACATTTCCTCGCATAATAAATTAAACGGAAAAAAATGATAAATACAGATCCAAATCACGTTCATACCTACGATGCAGAAGGAAAGATTAGTTGCTGTACTTTAGAAGATAGAGTGTACGGTAAAGCTGGTGCAGATAATTTGCTACATGACATAAAAGCAAATGACAGTAAGCCTGTTCAAAAAACGGAAATAGCTGAAAGTAGTATACTCAAACAATATCTTCCGGCTATCATCAGTTTTAGTATGCTGCTTATTGGCATTGCCGCAGATAATTATTTTAAGCCTGCTTTTTTTACACAATATATTCGCTTTGCATGGTATGCAATGGCCTACCTGCCAGTTGGCTTTCCTGTAATAAAAGAAGGTTGGGAAGCTATTCTTAAAAAGGAGTTCTTTACAGAGTTCACATTAATGGTTTTGGCAACTTCAGGGGCCTTTGCCATAGGGCAATATCCTGAAGGCGTAGCCGTGATGTTATTCTATGCCATAGGAGAATTGTTTCAAAGTGCAGCAGTCAGTAAAGCAAAGAATAACATTAAAGCCTTATTGGATGTTCGTCCATCCTCTGCCAGTGTTTTTAGAAATAATAGGTACGAAGATGTAAAACCCGAAGAAGTTCAAATAAACGAAACTATTCAAATAAAGGCGGGTGAAAAAGTGCCGCTGGATGGCGAAATGCTAAGTGATGGCAGTAGCTTCAATACAGCAGCCCTTACAGGCGAAAGCAAACCAAAATCAATTTACAAAGGAGGCCCGGTATTGGCGGGTATGCTAAACCTTGATAAAGTAATTGAACTAAAAGTAACCAAAAAATTTGCCGACAGTTCACTGGCACGCATTTTAGACATGGTGCAAAATGCAACAGCCCGCAAAGCAAAAACAGAATTATTGATAAGAAAGTTTGCAAAAATCTATACACCCATTGTATTCTTTTTAGCCGTTGCGTTGGTTGTAATTCCCTACTTCGTTGTAAGCGATTATGTATTTGCACAATGGCTGTACAGGGCATTAATTTTCTTGGTTATCAGTTGTCCTTGTGCCTTGGTCATTTCCATTCCTTTAGGCTATTTTGGCGGCATTGGTGCAGCCAGCAAAAACGGTATTCTTTTCAAAGGCTCAAATTACCTGGAGCTTATAACCAAACTAAATACCGTGGTGATGGATAAAACAGGAACATTAACAGCAGGTGTTTTTAAAGTACAGGAAATTGTAACCAATGGAGTGGACAAAAGTGAGTTCATCAAAACATTGGCAGCATTGGAAGCAAAATCAACACACCCTATTGCCAAAGCCATAGCCGAATATGAAAAGAACCAAACAAAGATGTATCAGGCAGAGGAGGTAGTAGAAATTCCCGGGCATGGTTTAAAAGGAAAAGTAAATGGCAACGATGTGTTGGCCGGCAATACCAGGCTGTTAAATAAATTCGGTATTAGGTACGATACGAAATTGGATGAAATTATAGAAAGCATAGTGGTAGTCGCCATAAATAATCAATATACAGGTTATGTGCTCATTGCCGATGAAGTAAAAGAAGATGCACAGGAAGCCATTAAGCAATTGCACCAAAATGGTATTACTCAAATTGTAATGCTTAGTGGCGACAAAAATTCTATTACGCAAAAAGTAGCAAAGCACATAGGTATAGAGTCTGCCTTTGGTGATTTATTGCCCGAAAGCAAAGTACAAAAGGTAGAAGAATTAAAACAAGACAAATCCAAAATAATTGCCTTCGTTGGTGATGGGATTAATGATGCCCCTGTTTTAGCATTAAGTGATGTTGGTATTTCAATGGGGGCAATGGGAAGTGATGCAGCAATAGAAACAGCAAATGTAGTAATACAGACAGATCAGCCTTCAAAAATTGTAACTGCTATAAAAATAGGAAGAGCAACCCATCGTATTGTTATTCAGAATATTGTATTGGCATTTGCTGTAAAAATTATTGTAATGTCACTTGGCGCAGGTGGTTTAGCTACTATGTGGGAGGCAGTATTTGCTGATGTTGGAGTTGCACTATTGGCAATACTAAATGCAGTTAGAATTCAAAGAATGAAGTTTTACTGAATTAAAGCACAAATTAATTTACCTATTCAAGTGTCGACTTTCATCCAAATTGTCTAAGTCGTAGTCCTCGAGATTGAATTCGAAGTCTTCATCACTTAAATGAATATTCCTTCTGAGTGGACCGGTATAGAACATGTTTTCATTAACAAATTCAATGTGTTGATTTTGGATTGCTGAAATTATCGATAGATTAAAAATAAGTTCTTTCAACGAGGTACTTGTAATTGCTACCAAGTCATTTTCTTCCAGTTTTAGTTCTTCCAATACTTTGTAGAATAACGCTTCATAGAACTTAACCTCCTTTAGAAGTCCAAGGTTTCCAATTGTATGCGAGGCATCAGGGTTAGTAAATGTTATATTCAAGACCTTTAATTTTGACAAATTCTCGCTATCAAAATTGTCTTCTATCTGAGTAAATCCTTGTAATCTCATTTTCGTGTATTCTTTACTTTCAATTCGTTTATTATGTTCTGAGATAAACGCTCAAATTGGGATTCTGAGAGAATGATTTTCTTCGAAATAGTCTTATTCTTGATGGTATTTTTCATAAATGTTCTTTACTATAAATACCGGAAAAAATGCCAAAATTTTTAAAATGGGTTTTCACCTTAAAAGGTGTTTGTAAGGTTTTAGCGGGTAGACATTTCCAATTTCCACTAAAATTTGGGCCGGATTTTAAACGGGGAATTGACCGGGGTCTAAAAACGAAGGTATTTCATATATAAGGGAGGGCCGGTTTAGGGACTTCCTCCAGGACCTCCAGCAGGGACTCCGTATGGGCACCCCTTTTATAGTTCATGTTACCAGGATAGGTACAAATATCCTTTGGGTCTCGGCAACCACACCACATATGATTCATTTCATTTACATTACCAACATCAATTTTTTGACCTTTGTAATCGTATTGATATGAAGACCAGTAATCTTTGATATTTCAACAGATTTGTAGTTCTTCTTAAGTAATTCCATTGCACGTCTATTTTTTGACTTGGATAAGAATTTTAGCGGGTCTTCGCTGGTACCATGTTTTCTTCCTAAAAATACGTTGCCTTTCAGTTTTGCCAATTCAATTCCTTCTTTCTGTGCCGACTTAATCATGTTACGATTCATTTCCGCTATTACAGACATCATGGCAATACACATCTTTGAAATTGGATTCTCAGTTCCATCATGGTTAAGAGTTGATAGACCTTGCTCAATAAAATGAACTGGTATTTTCCTCTCGACCATAAAATGAAGAAAATCAACAATTCCCTTCAGGTCACGACCGCAGCGGTCGATTTGCCAAAAGGATACAGAACCTACCAAATCCATTGAGATTAGTTTGAATAGTTCCTTTCCACCGGGTCTTTCAAATAATGCAACCGCTCCTGAGATTTTGTCCTCTATTACCTTATCGTAGTTGGCCTCTTGAACTCGTTGTCTATCTAAGTTTTGGTCAATCGAACTGGTACGAACATATAGAATACTTAGTTTTTTCATAATATTAGACTTATGGTGTTATAACCCTAAAATTATGCCTTAATACGCTAGAATGCTGCATTTTTTGTTCAATTTCTACATGTGAGAGCTTCACATTTCAAGGTATACTCTAATATTATGTGTTTGAGTTATGATTGAAGAAGTCGTTAAGGGATTGGTAAGACTTCATCCTGTAATCGAACTCCTTCTTTGCATAATCCCGGTATTTCTTTGCCGATGGATGGTCACTTGACATCAGGTCATGAAACTGTTCCTTGGTTAGTTGTGATAAAGAAGTAATTGTACCTTTTGCAGGTGAATATTCATCTGAGGAAATGTCATTTTCTGTCATTTTTTCTAAAATGGTTTGAGTTTCGAACATGGGTCAATTCCCACCATACCAATTTACGGCGAAATCTATTCTAAAATAGACCTTGAATTGTGGCTGGTGATACCAACATTCCAAATTTCAATTTTTTCACCTGTTGGAAGTTACACCTACTTCCTTTACGACAAAAACCTCCTTTAAATTACAGGAAGTGGGGTTGGATTTCTTAGCAATTCCTTAGCATTGAAGCCTTCCCTTTTTAATCCATTTTCGATATATTTATTAATACGGTAAGAATTAGTTAGTAGTGGAGCTGATTGATACCATAAAGATTTGATTACCCCCTCATTAAAGTAACCGTCCACTACCGGTGAAATAGTGAGGGATTTTTATTTACATGTTTTCTTATTTCAATGGTGGTATTAAAAACATTTACCCAAAAAGACACATCGACTTACCTACACTGGTAAGATTGATAAAGAATAATCCTGAGAAACTTAAAATCGAAAAGGTTCGAGAACTTAGAAGGACCGGAATGGATTATTCAACCCCTAAGAGTTATTTACCTTACATTACACCCAATTGTTTGGTAAGGATTCGGAATCTAAAAGAATCGGACTATAATCTAATTGCACCATCATCATATATCTACTTTGATATTGATGATTATCCCAATTCTCAAAAACTTAAAGACCGGTTCATTGAAGAATATGGTCATATCGCTTCTCTTATTTGTATATCATGTAGTGGAGGTGGGATTTCTATCTTCTTCAAGGTGACCAATATTCTCAAAAACGAGAATGACTTCCTTATTGCTCGACAATACATAATTGATAACATATTGGTTAATGAGAAGATAGATACCAATGCTGGCGGTATTGCACGTGCTATGTTTATATCTTCAGACCCTGATTTATTCTATAACTATGAGAATGAATTAGACATACCGGTGGAATTATTTAAAAAGGGCAGGAATAAGGAAGATAAGTGCCGGTTGGAAGAAAAAAAACCTAAAACTACAATGATACGTATCCATTGTGCACCTCAAGAACCATTTATACCTATTCCAATCAAGGAAGTTTTAGAGCAATTGATACTGGAAACACCAGTAAATGTAAAGAATCCAGTAGTAGATTATAATGAAGTTAATTACGTTGAGATACGTTTTCAATATCTAATTAAAGATACTTTAAAACATAAGACGTTTACCAGTATGATTCACAAGCTACTATTCCTTAACCCAGTTGCCGATAAACATTTGCTCTTGTCATATCTATATCATGTGAATGAGGAATATACCGGTAATAAGAAGATGGAGCTGCGTGAACTGATGGGTTTATTTGATACCGTATTTAATGGTGCAACATTCCTTGGAAACTCAAAGGTCAAGCCGGTCTTAAAACGTATCCATTACAACAAGGATTGCGATGCGACATTTAACAAACGTAAGGTTTCTGGTAAGATTCGAGGTATCCTAAAAGAGAACGAAAGCAAGCTGAAAATTAGGGCCACAATTGAGGAGATGGAAGCCAAAGGTATCCCCATTTCCAAGTCAAGTATATCCAAATATTCAGGAATTCACCGGGGAACTATCATAAAACACATGGATACGGACCTTCATGACATAAAAAAAATTATAGACGAAATCAACGATTCAATTGAATAGTGGCACATTTGGCCTTCGTTTAAATTACAAGAAGAAAAAAGTTGACAAAATAATTTGTATGAAAATAAAACTTCATATACATTTGTAAAAAATTACAAGGGAATGAAAAATAAGGATTCGGATAATAAGGAGGTAAAGAATAAAAACCTTAAGATGTTGACAGAGGATTTGGCAACATTAGACTTCATTAATGGGAAGTCATTCATGGCATTTCCCGCTGATGAAATTGAAGGTATGACATTACCTCAAATGATTTCTGCATACGAGTCAGGTAAGTTCTCCGCTAATATTTTAGATGGGTTCAGAAAGAAGGTGTTTGCTGAACGTGATAGACTGGTTCAAGATGTTTTGAATTTTTACACATCGAAACTTGAATTCAAGGATGCTGAGTCTTCGATGTCACCGGAAGAAATATTTCAAGTAATTGAAGAAAAGAAGATTCGCGTAAGACGACTAACAATGGTTCTTAAACCTGATTGCTATCAAACGATTACCAAAAAGGCTAACGGTGATGAATATGACTTGGTTAAACTAAACTGGATTGATGATGACGGTAACAAGTTCATCAAGGTCTCGAAGACTTTTGGCCTGAAAGGAAAATTGGGTTTAGAGTTTTCCATGAAAAAAGTACTTAAAGACTACTTTATGACTGAAGCTGAACAAGTAACGGATTGGAAACAATTACAAAAGTTTGCCAGAGCAGTTAGAGCTGACCATGTTGCATCAATTGATGGTAAGACGTGGGTTTTTGAGTTCAAACTTAGTGACAAGAACGAGTTCATCAAAACAGCGTTAAGGTTTGAGTTGTGGGATAACTACTATCAAACATATCTTAACACAGGAAAGAATTAAAAAAAAACGAGACGGATGAAAGTCCGTTTTTTAAGACCCAAATATGGTTGACAAAATATTTTACCAACTTTTAATCAGATTTATTAACAATTAAATTTTAACGCATGAAAAATGTAATTAATGTTGAAGTTATCGAAGTCGATAATATCAAAATTCACCCTTTGCTTGAGCAATTTGTGAAACCAAAAAAGAAGGACCACATCGAATACACCATGAATCGATTGGGTCAGTTTACACCACTACTTGGTAATCTTGTTGGAGATACCTTTTATGTTACAGACGGAATCGTCAGATTGGAAGTTGCGAAATCCTTAGGATTGAAAACTTTGCAATGTCTGCACATTAACATTCCTGATGAGGATGTGGTAAAAATCAGATTAACCAGTAATCAGCGAACCAAAATGTCATACAGTGAGATGATGCATTATGGAGAGCATATGTTAGGACTTATCGGGAAATCTCAAGGTAAGAAAAGAGATTTAATGGGTTTTGATTTTATCGACAAGGATGAACATTATGGACTTATTGGTAAAGGGAGATGGGAGTTGGTTTGCCACTTGCTAGACCTTTCAATTTGTGCATCAACATTAAGAAAGTTAATGGAAATCAAATGGTTTGAAGATGAGAATCCAGGGAATAAGGTAGGAATTATGGCTGGATTGGAAAATGGACTATTTACCATCTCAAAAGCACATGATTTACTTGAAGATAAGATTAAGAAAGAATCTAAAATCGAGGAGAGAAAACGTAGAGACTATGAAGGAAAAGTAAATGACGTCAGCTTTCATTTGTTCAACACTTCGTCATTTGACCTATCAAATATCCCTGATGGAAGTATGAGAATGTTCATCCAATCACCACCATATTTTCAGCTTCGTGAATACAGAAATCAACCTGATTATTTTATCCATGGTCAGGAAGAAACCTTGGCTGATTACATTAAGAACGAGGTTAAGTTTTATCAAGGAGCTAAAAGAAAGTTGCTTCCAAATGGAGTGATTGTGATTATCATTGGTGAGACTTACAGAGATGGTTATCAAGGTGTTTGTACCAAATTAGAAACTGCACTTGCTGAGGATGGGTGGTATATCCATGATGTAAACACATTTGTGAAGACAAATCAAAAGGCTACACCTCACGTGGCAAGATTTCTGAATTCAAAAGAAACCATCATCGTAGCAGGTTTAAAACCTGCAAATGAAACGCTATTCAATGACGTTACAAGACCCTCTTCAATCGGAGAATTCAAAGTGATTCCTGGTTCTTCAAGAACTACGGGAGGTAAAGGTTATTCAATGGCTTCTCCTGAGTCATCAATTACTAATGTCTTTATTGAGTCTGTATTTCAAAAGTCAGAATACGCGGATGTGGAAGATGAATTTTATCACCAGGCCCCAACATCTGTTAACATTTATGAGAAATTCATCCTTGGGTATAGTAATCCGGGTGAAAATGTAGGGGATTTATTCGTAGGCAGTGGTTCGGGACTGGAATCGGCAATTTTAAATGGTAGAAATGGGTTCGGCTGGGACGTTGACCATGAGTCAATTGATTTTTGTAATAAACGTCTTACAAAGCGTCTTGAAGAAAGAGAACAAGCGAAAATCGAATTATCGATTGCCGCATAAAGATAGTGCCAACCTTGGAGTGTATAAATTTCAAACTCCGCTAAACAATTTAAATTTTAAATTATGAAAAAAGTTACCGCTGTGTGCTCATTTTCCATTTTTTGTTACACACAAGTTGATGTATCGGATGATTTTGAGTTTGAATCTTCTGACCCCTCTGAGAGAATTGATGAATTGGAGTCTCTTTTGGGTGTAAGATTTGATGAACTTATTCCTGAGCCTCAAGTGAAAGCACATGAATCTATTAATGATTTGACTTTTGATATGTGGTATGATGTCTCCGTGGACTAATTATTAACGGCAGATAAAAGAGAAAAATTGGGATTTACAGGTGTTTAATCTCTCATTAAAGTTTCAAAAAATAGTATATGAAATCACAAAATTTTAACAAAGACAAACGATTAGTCAAAGAACAACTTGAGAAGAGAGGATTTGATTTTAAGTTAAAAATCTTTTTAGAAACAAATAGAGGATTTTTGGAGAAACGAGGTCGATTCTTTAGTGATGAAGATTGGGAGAAACAAATGAAATTATATGATAGGATGGTACTTGAATACAGAAATCACCCTTTGTACTATGTTATCAAAAAATCTCCCAAAATGGTACATCACAAAAATGTTAAATGACAATTTGAAGTACCAATATGAAATTAAAGGGACTTGGAATGTAATAGTTATTTATTGAGTTTTAATTAAGAAAAGCTGGTAAAAGCCAATGCAGTTGAAAATACAGAAAAGGCTTATCATTGCATTGAATGTCCTTTTTGTATTAAATATTGCCTCCAATTAAAGGACATAAAGTGAAAACAAATAATGAAGTTTTAGTGGATTTGAAGGAGGTCATCCAATCAGGTGGTCTCAACTCAAACCATGGTTACAATCAAGGTACTACAAGAATTTCTATTAAAGAGTTACACGTTAAAAAAGGATACCACTGCAAGCTAAATGACATTCTTTTTTTCTGTCAAAAAATTGAAAATGGAGAAGTATTAGAACCAATTGAAGTTAATCAAAATAACCTGATTGTAGATGGGGTAAAACGATACTTTGCCTACATAAGGTTGAAGTACAGCTTCGTTCAAGTTAAAGGAAGTAAAGTGTTCATCGAGGAGTTCATAGGTGAAGGATTTAAAATAATTAAGTAAGAGTCATGTACCAGTTTTTTTCATTAAGAAAGTCTCAAAAAGACAAGAACACAGGAACCATCATTGAAAGTATTTTCGATGATAGAACACCTGTATCAAGAAAGTCAATTGGTTATAAAATACCGGTTAAACTTTGGGATGGAAACAATGAAAAAGTAAAGGTGAACGAAGATGTGGATTACATTCTAATCAACAGTAGGATTCAAATGTTAAAAAACCAATTCAGTCAAAAGACCAAAACGCAGAAGAAATTTGACTACCAAACACCTACGTTTGTTGCTGAGAAAGAGATATGTTTTATTGAGTTCTGCAGGGAGATATTGGTCAAGGATTACGATTCTATTGCAACCCAAAATAAGTACACCACCATCGTCAATTCTATGGTTCTCTTCATCAAGGACCGCTACAACTTAGATAGACTTCCAATTGAAATTTTGCGTCGGTTTGACTTTATCTATGAGTATGCAATATTCATTGCAAAGCAAACCAATCGAATTAAGGACCCAACCGCTACAAAGAAAAACAACACGAGGTTCAACTACATTGTGGTAATCCAAACTCTTGTCAGGAAGTTTAATCAACATCATCCGCACCTTGAGACGATAAAGACGGACCATTACATTATCCAAGTACCCAAAAAGAACTTGGAGAAGATTAAGTCACGCATGTTGAAAAAGGATGAAATCGAAAAGATTATCAACTACCAAGAAATGGATGGTAAAAAGAGAATCAAGACAATGGAAGGGAAGTACCAGTTCCTGTTTCAATTTTTTACCTCAGGTCTTCGTGTATCAGATATTCTGCTAATGAACTTTAAACACTTCGTAGATGGAAGACTTGAGTTGATTATTCAAAAGAACGATGATTTGTTATCTGTTCCTTTCTCCTTCAAATCTGCGAAACTACTGTCTTACTTTTATTCAATGGAATTTCAACGAGCCTTGGAATTAAATCCAATTGGTCAGTTAAATCTAAGCGTTAGAGAATTGGAAACATTACTTAATATCCATACCGAGAAGGATTTCGGTTCCTTGACGGTATTGGACGTTGTCAACCTTAACAACCATCTTAAAAGAAACAAGTTTGATGATTATAGCGAGGAGGTTGTGATTATCGATGGTTTAATCCGTAGAATGGAGTCAATGGTTGCCTACTCAATGTGTGAAATCA
>ERZ650308.340-NODE-340-length-24975-cov-5.106621_pt1 | contig 24975 bp, 18 predicted proteins | sample MGYA00376244_ERZ650308 | MGnify/ENA primary metagenome ERZ650308 (study PRJEB26733, sample SAMN07839295) | wastewater metagenome | biome: small river; feature: stream; material: water | place: USA: North Carolina | collected 2016-04-26 ... | reverse complement strand
TTTGTAGCAGAAACAATAGGTTGTCTATATTGTTGTAAATAATTATCGGACAATTCATTAAGACTTTCACCTCTTTCTAAAGCCATTTGTGCATCAATACTAAATTGATACATAGGTCTAGCACCCATAGCATTTTTAATACGTTGTGGTAACTGAGATAATTTTTTAGCATTACCAGTATAAAACCTTAATCTAATAGTGTCTTTTCTATCTTCACTATCTAAATCACCAAATTCTTTTTCAACTGTATCTAAATACATTTGACGAGCGTTATTAATTGCAGTTGGATCAGAACCGGAAGCAATCATCGCTCTTTCCATAGCTTCAAAAATCTCTTTTTGATTGTTTCCTATTTCTCTTTCACCTACTTCATTTCTTTGAATAAAATCATCTCTGTTTAAAACAGACCCTATTCCTAATGAAGACATCAATCTTAAATTAGCTGCATCTCCTAAATCTCTAGCTTCACTTTCAAACATAATAGAATCTAATCTATCATCGTTTTTAGTTAGTGAAGTTGATTTGCTGGCAATACTTCTATACAAAACATCATGTATGTCTGTTAGTGGAGTATACTCTAGAGGCTTGAATCTAGCGTAAGCATTTAAATTGTGAAGACCTTCTTTTTCTGTATCTAAATCAAACATTAAGTCAGCGGTATTTTTATCAATAGTGCTATTTCCAACACCCATTAACAATGTTTTATAAAACCCTTGTTGACCTCCATAAGTTCTTTCATCTTTTGTTTGTAGAAAAGATCCAAATAATAAAGTTTGAAATTCTTTAAAAGCCAATAATTTAGAAGTTTTATTTGGATCTTTATAAGCAGTTTTAACAATCATGTTTGCTAATTGAGGAGATTTTTGAGCAAGCTCAAATAAATCATTAATATAAAATTCAACATCTCCTTCAGATATAGACTTACCTCCTTTTAATTTATGAAACCATTTATTATTTAATTGTTCTAACGATCTAGATACGTCATCTTTATCTCTTTTTCTTTGAAGAGGATCCTTACTTTGATATAAACCAGAATCCATTTCATTATCTACAGATCTTGTATGTCGGTTTATAGTTTCATTTAAATCTTGTAAAGAAATAACATTTAAATTATCTTGAATTAATTTCATAGAAGAAACAATGTTACTTCCTTCTTTAATAGATTCATCCATCTGACTAGAATAACCAGTTAAACTAACTGCGACGTAGTTTAATAATAATTCTTTAACAGACGCCATATTAAAGTTGGCAGCATTATCAGGACTTGTATCAAATACTTTCATACTTTCTTTAGTCCCAAACCTATTAACGGCCTCTCCCATCAAAGTAGCAAATAGTTGAGGAACTATATCTAAAGAAGACATATGAGCGCTCTGTCCGCTTTTTAAATTAATTCTTCCTTTATGTATATCATTTTCAAAACTATCCTCATATTTATGGCGACCTAAAATACTAATATCTTTACCACTATCATTAGTAAATAATCCATTACCTACTACTCTATTTTTATCAACAAAATAAACATAACCAGAAGCATCTCCTTCTTCTGCACTATTATGAAACATGCCTTCACCTCTTGAAGGACCTTGTAAAACACTAAGTTCAAAATTAAGTCTAGGTAAATTAGAATTAGTACCTCTCATAAATTCAGTAGAACTCATTATTCTATTCATATCTATAGATACACTAATAGAAGTTAATCCCGCTCCGCTTTTATCTCCATACTTCTCTGTAATAGTAAAAATATCAGGACTTAATCCTAAATCTTTACTCATTGTTTCAAGCCTAGTTTTTAATACAACTAAATCTTTAGTATTAACGTTTTCTTGCCAAGATGGAGCACTACTAAATTGTTTTGTTTTTATAGATTCTAAATTTGTTCTAGCTAACTGACTCCATGTAGTAGAGAAATGTCTTTGGGCCAACATTAATTCATATTCTTCTTCTTGTTCATTTAAAGCCCACTGATTTTTAGAAGTACTATAAATATTTTGTTCAAAGGCATAATCAGGAGATAAACGTAAATTAGTTTGAGTTGCCCTACTTAAATTACTATCTATATCTCTTCTACCTAACATAATGCCCATTTCAGTATTAGTTAAATTTCCATCCCCAGGCATATATCTACCATCTTCTCCTGATTCTATTCCTAAAGAATATAACCCCATATTAGAAGAACCTTGATAGTAGCTAATAAGTTCAGCTGATCCCCTGCTATAATCAAATAACCCAAATTCTTTAGCATGTTGCTTAGGAACATTAGCTCTTTCAATATTATTACTCGCCAACCCTATAATTTGTTTTAAATCATCTTCTTCAAAACCTGCCTCTTTAGTAAATCCTAATCTACGTAATTCTTTAAACATTACATTTAAAGATCGGTTATACTCATCGGAATTTGCAGAACCCATAGGTTTTAATAATTCAAAGCCAGCCATCATAGAAAAACTTTGGCCGTATTTTTCAAAATTTGATTTAAGTTTTTGATTTTTTAGTAAGCCTGTTTCTTTATCTTTTTCATTAATTTTATTTAATAGAGGACTTAAGACGCTTTTTTCAAAGTTTTTAGTATCCACAACAACACTAGCTTTATCTGTAATTAATAAATCAAATAATTTATTCTGTTGAGCTTTGTATCGTTGCGCTTGAATATTATCTTTATCATAAGGAGTAGTTCCTATTTCATCCCCCATTTCTCCGTCCAATAATTTCTTTGCAGAGTTAGATCCTAATTGCAACATAAAACTTTGATCTAACACCATAAACATATGCAAAGAATTGTTATTTCTAATTCCGGCTACTTGAGAAGGCTGTGAATCAGTAAACGCATTTCTATGTGCAAAATCTAAAGTGTTAGATAAATGTTGGTATATATCTCCAGCAAAACCAACTTGACTATTTGTTTTATTATTTAATATAGGTGTTGTTGTGCCTCCTAAACTTCTATTAAGATTACCCTGACTATATAACCTTTCCTGATTAACGCTATCAGCTATCTGTCTATATAATAAAGACTGTGTAACTTGGTTATTGTAAACTTGATTTAACCCAGCTTGACCTAAAGGAACAAAACCTTTTCTTGCTATTTCTAATTCAGAATCGTTTTTAAAAGTATTTGTAACAAATCTCATTGTTTCAAAATTAGACCCTGCCTGGTTGACACTAGATCCTACCGGGGCTGTTAAATTTTGAGTTCCTATTGAAGCAACATTATCGGTTAAATAAACCTTAGGGTGAAATTTTTTATCTCTAAATCCTATATTTAAGTTTACGTATTTACTTATATCTTCTTTAGGTATTCCCAATCCTACTAACATATCTTGTATATCAGCTTTAACTTCTTCCATTTTTAAAGCCTCTATTAAATTAGGCCCCAAAATAGAATAGTTTGTCATTCCAACAGCATAACGTCCTTCAGCATCTTGTCTTTTATCTGTATTTCTTTGACGAGGATAAGCTAGAGCAATATCTATTTCTAGTGGAGCTCCTCCACCCTGTAAAACACTCTCTAAAACATGACGTTGTATTTTATCAGTAAGAGCAGCACTAATAGTCTCATTCTGAAATTGGAATGTAGAGATAGATATTTTACCTCCAGTTAAAGAACCATTACTATCTCTTGTTCCGGCACTATTAATTAAATCAATAAATTCAGCTACTCCTGCTTTATTTACGTAACCCCCGTCTGGATTATTAGTAGTACTAGACCTATTACTTAAATTATTATTTAAAAGATTTAAAGCAGTATTAACGTTTTCAACATCATTTCCTGTTCTATCACTAAGAGCTTGAGCTAGTACAATAGGATGATCATCCTCTCCTCTAGCAGCCACTTGTCTACCGTAAGCACTCCCTTCTTGCATTACAGTTCTAATAGTTTGTCTAGCTGCTTTTAATCCACTTCCCGTCATACTCATTTGGTCAATCATAGAGTTACCATGAAACCGGCCAAATTCAATATCTACTCTATCAACAATTTCAGTTTGATCATAAATAGATTTATTAACTACATTATCTAAAACTTTTTCACTTACAGTTCTTGTATCGTTAGTAGGATCAGAAGCAGCTATTCTAGCTTTACTACTTAAACTTTCTCCTCCATCTTCGTATTGACCAAATACATTATCATATAAAACTCTAGATCCAAAAAAGTCTTCATCATCCTGAACAAATCCATTTGTAAAAGATCTAAAAGCTCCTGTAGCTCCAGTAGAATATGAAGTATTAAAATCTTGATACATTCCTTTACGTTGCACCGTAGAGTTTGCAACTGTTTGACCAAGACTTGTTTTATATGCTCTATTACTTAACTTTTGCTGAATAGTGTTTTCAGAATCAAAACGTCTATTTACATTATTATTCTCTTCATCTAATAATTCATTATCAAAATTTTCTCTTAACTCACTTACGCTTCTTTCTAAGGAATTAGAAAAATCGTTTAGTGTAAACTTATTAGTACGAGAAGAATTTTGTTCTTGCGCTTCACTAAAGTCATTTAATACAGTTAACATTGTATTAAATCTAACCGCGTTACCTAAAGCACTGCGAGAATATTGATCAGTATTTAAAGAATTTTTTATAGAATCAATTCTATTATTAGCGCCTTCTCTTGACATAATAAGATATATTTAGTGTAAGATATTAATATAGTCTATCACTATAATAAATAGAAAATATGTTTAGACTATAAGCAAATATTTAATTAATTAATTTAAAGATTTTTATTATGTATAATTGTAAATTACCAAGCGGCATTGAAGTATCTGTTAATCCTCCTTCTTTTCAAGACAGAATGGAAGCTGTAAAAGAATTTAGATCAGTTAAAGATGATGTAGGTTATTCAGTAGAAGAATTAATGGCTGCCAAATGTATTGTTAGTATTAATGGAGATGTAGTTAATACTGATATGTTACTAGATCCTGTTCTTTTAGTTGCTGAATGGCCCAATGCAGATGTTCAGTATTATATTGAATGGTTTATGACTTTATTCTTCCTAGATGATAAAATTAGAGATAAAGCTACTAATGAAGCAAAAAAGATTATGATAGCCCAGCAGACTGGCAAAAGTTCCTTGAAGAAATAAGCAGTTATAATGTGGAGCTCATGCATATAAGAAGTATTTCTTATATAGTGCATGGGCACTCTAAATTTTACGCACAAAATGTTAGCTTAATTCCTGTATATAATAAAATATTCGTAGATAGTAGAGCTAAATTAAAACCCGAAGGATTTGACGGTAAGTTATGTTCTTGGGATCCTGATTTACCTGTTTACAGAAATAACTGGATTGAGCATAATGCTAAAGCTTTATCTGATGCTTTTGAATTAGACAATTTTATTGTTATGAATGGGGGCACAATTAATACAGACCCTCTTCAATGGATTCAACTAGATCCTATTTATAGAGAAGCTTTAAAATTAGCTTTTAACAAATACGCTCGAGAAGAAAATAAAAAACAAAGTCAAATGAAAGCAGATCTAGATCAAAAGTTAGAAGCCAGCAAAGAATATAAAAGTCCATTTAGCGGCGTATCAAAACCAACATTTATAGATTAAAACTAAGGAATGAATATAAGTAATGCCAGATACTAATTTTATAGATGAAACACCAAGTTCAGTTAAAACTCAACCATATGAAAAAGTTGTTTTAGCTGAACAACCTTTAACTGCTTCTGCTATAAGACAAAGACCAGCTCAGTATGGTCAATTAGGTATGGCAACTTCTTATATTTCTACAGGAGAAAACTTCATACCATTAAGAAAGCCTCATCATTATCAATTAGCTGCTTGGGATAGCGCTAGATTAAAAGAGCCTATTATTAAAAATGGGATGGAGAAATTAGTCCTATATATTTGTGCAAAGATAGGACAGTATCATCATCCTAATTCAATGATAGAAGATTTTGTCAATGCTAATATCGAAGGTAATGTTAAAAGATGGATACAAGAAATTTCTACTAGTGCTTATTGGGCTGGATTTGGAGTATCAGAAACACTTTGGAAAAAGAAAGCAGGGCCAAAATTAATCCGACAAATTTGGATAGATGATTTAGTTAATTATCATCCTACCCAAATACAATTTAAACTTGATGATTATTCAAGATTAAGTCACGGGAATGGGACTTTTAATTCTGAGTTAAAAAGTGGTATATGGGTGCCGGCGCCTTCTATCTTAAAAACTCGTAAATTAAATAAAAGTTTTACGGGCGGTATGATTAGATTAGAAAAATCTAAAGTACTTCATGTTGCTTTTAGTGGTTCTTCTAATAATCCGTGGGGAGTATCTCAATTACATTCAGTAGTAGATTATCATCTATTTAAAGAAGCTTTTAGAGACATGATGGCAGTTGCTTTAGATAGATACGGAACTCCTTTATTATATGCTATTGTTCCTCCTCAAATCACAAATGAAGTAATAACAGAAGAAGACGGAACAGTAAGAAGTAAACAATATAGAGAGAGTGTTAGTGAAGCTCTTCAAGATGTTAGAGGTAATCAAGGTATTGTATTAGAACAATTAAGTAAAGATTACCCTGTTCAGATAGGAACGCTTACTACAGGTAATAATTTTGCAGATGCATTTGCTCAAGCTATATCTTTATGTGATTCTAATATGATGATAGGAATGGGTATTCCTAACCTTATTACAAGGGATGAAAGCAGCGGTTTAGGTAGCGGTACCAGTGCAGATAGACAAATAGAAGTATTTAACTTACTAGTAGGGCAATATTTTCATCAAGTTACTAGTGCGTTTACTAACCAAGTAATTCAACAATTAATAGCGTATAACTTTGACCCTTATACTGTTAAAGATGTTGATAAATGTGGAGTAATTTCGGAAGTTCCTTTACGTCCTACAGAAATAGAAACATTAGTTAAGTCATTTAAGGATTTAACTAATTTAGGGTATATGAATGCGGGTTCTCAAGAAGATTACAATTATGTTAGATCTATGATTAATTTACCTCATAGAGAAGTAGATAAGTTTGCAAAAGATATTAATAAAGTACTTACTCAACAAGTTAATCAACAAGTATCTATAGACAATATTGAAGTTAAAAAAGAAGATATTGCCGCTAGAGAACGTATGAATAAATTGAAAGTAAAAAGTTTAGAAAAAACTTCTGAAACAAATTCTAAAATAGCAGCTGCGTCTAAACCTTCTGTTATACCTGCAGTAACTCCGTCAAAACAAAAAGTATCTGTTAAAACTAGTAATTAATTATGCTTCAACATAAAGATATACCTTTAAATGAAATACACACTCTTACTAATTGGCAGTTTGCAAATGCTTCTGCAAGAAATAATGCAGTTGTAACAGCTACTGATTTATATAAATTAGCTTTTGAAGTTTCAACCGGGACATTTTATTTTTTAATAACTACCGCACCTACTTGGGTACAAGTATTAACAACAGGTTCTAGCGCTTCTCCTAACGGATTAGCAGGGGGAGCTCTTACAGGAACTTATCCTAATCCTGGTGTACTAAACGATGGCCATACTCACACACCTGGAAATTCAATTCCTTCCTATCCTACAACACTTCCGCCTTCAGGAAATGCCGGAGGAGATTTAACAGGAACTTATCCTAATCCTACTTTACCTACTACTGGAGTTGTAGCAGGCCAATATAATAGGGCGACTGTTACAGTAGATACTAAAGGAAGAGTAACGGCCATTATTGCTAATACTGATCCTCCTGTTTCAGGTACTCCCTTTCCAGGATTTAATAATGTAACTTTAACTGGAACAGCCCAAGCTCCTACTACTCTATATGAAGACAATTCAAATAAAATAGCAACTACTAAGTATGTAACCCAAGGCCAAATACAAAGAGAAGAATTACCTGTAGGAGAAAGTCTTACAATTAATTCTGGATATCAAAAAGTAGTAAATGATATTTTTACAGTAGGAGGAACTCTAACTGTTAAAGGTAATTTTATAATAGACGGTAATTCTAATATAAATGTAACAGCTAATTTCCATCCAAAAAATGCTCGCTTACTACATATACCTGCAGACTATTTTAAAGTAGTAGCAAGTGGATATAAAATAGATTCTCCTATCTTAGTTGAAGGGACTTTATTAGTAATATAAATTAAATTATAAAAATAATTAAAAATCATGCCAGAAATAAGAATGCCTATAGGAGGAACAACTCCTCCTTCTCCTCCAGTAAATCAAGTATCTTTATATGCTAAAGCAGATAAAAGATTTTACATGCAAGACGATAGTGGTGCCGAAGTTAAGATTTTAACTAATGAAACCACTCTATCTAGTTTAGCCGTACAAGCTCCTTTATTAACTACTGGAACAAGCAGCCCTACTCTAAGTATTGCTAATGTAACTACAACTGCTAATGGAGTAATGATAGCTGCAGATAAAGTAAAATTAAATAATGCTACTAACAATAATACAGCAAATACATTAGTTAGTAGAGATTCCTTAGGAAATTTCGCTGCTAATGAAATTACAGCTACTACTTTTAACGGAACAGCTACTAACGTAACTACAATTCCTATCTTAAGTGGCGCAGTTACTAGTACAGGTACTAGTAACTTAACTACTTTAGGTACAGGGGTTATTAATAATGTAAACATAGCTAATACAGCAGCCATTGCTATGAGCAAGCTAGCTGTAAATCCTACTTTGAGGGCAAATCATACTGGGGTTCAAGATGCAAATACTTTAATTAATCTTGATGTAGAAGTAGAAAATTATTTATTAAATGCAGCTCCTATTGTAGATGATATGATCTCATCTACTGCAGACATCTCTCTTAGTAAGCTAGCTGTCAATCCTTTATCTCGTAGTAATCATACAGGAAGTCAGACGGCCTCCACAATTTCTGATTTTGGAGTAGAGGTTGATTCTGCTATTGGCGATTATTTAGTTTCTACTCCAATTACAAATGATAATATTAGTCCTACAGCAGCTATTGCCCTAAACAAATTAGCTATAAATCCTTTAGTAAGAAGTAACCACACCGGAACTCAATTATCTTCTACCATTTCTGATTTTGCAGGGGCAGTATTAGAAGCTATTTCTGCAGGAGACGGCATTACTATTTCTCCAACAGGAGAATTTGATGTAACAGGAACAGCCAATAGAATAAGTGTAACTACGGCAGGAGTAGATATTGCTTCTAATTATGTAGGACAAAATACTATTACTACTGTAGGAACTGTTACAACAGGTACTTGGAATGGTTCTCCTATTTTAACTAATTACGGTGGCACAGGAGCTTCAACTCCTGGAGCAGGTGCAAACAAACTTACAGCAATTAATAATATTACTGGATCTGTAACTCTAACAAGTAACGATAGAATAGCTTTAGTTAATGCTAGTGGAGGTGTAAGAACTATTACGTTGCCTAGTGCCTCAAACACTTATCAATACGTAATTAAAAAAATAGACTCATCTTCTAATAACGTTATTATTAACACTGCTTCTGGTAATTTAATTGAGGGAGTATCTAGTAAAACATTAACTACTCAATATGAGTACATTACCTTAGCTTCTGACGGAGCAACTAATTGGTATATTATTACTTAATATTAGAGAGTTTCCACTCATTAATACGAGATCTTTGTTCTAATAAGCCTTCTTTATAAAGAAGGTGTTTACATTGCTTAGAGTTATCGTTTAAAAAAGCAGGACAGGTGCATTGATTATCTTTTATAGAATAAATCTCTTCACCTCCTGTACAAATAAAACCTCCGTCTATTGGTATTAATAAATATCCAGCTAACATCATTTCACTAACAATCAAAGCCTTAAAAAACTTTTCTACAGTGCCATGATTTTTTATATAACTACTTATATCGTTTTTATAAAATTTGCTTTTTATTTCTCCAGTTTTTAATGTTTTATCTGTTTGAACTTCTATAATAAAATAAATTTTATTAGTAGTTTCCTCTAAAACTAACTGAGTACTTAAAACTTTTTTATATTGTTTTTTTGCTAATAATTTAGCTGCGAGTAGATTATCTAAATTAAACATAAAAAGCCTATTAAATTAAAGTATGTAAACTATATAATAAATTATTATGAATGAATTACCTTTGTCTAAATTTGCTCCTTTTACCAAAGACGAAGCATGTTATCAACATGAAGTCTCTAATAAATTAAAAGAGATTAATGTTAAATGTAGTAACTGTATATATTTAGGAGAAGAGCTCCCCTCCCTAAAATTAGAAGGACCTAATTATCCTGAAGATTTTCAAGAAGCATTAGAAAATCTAACTTTACATAAATGTAATATTTTAGATATATTTGATTCTTCTGTGAGTGAACAAGGTCTTTGTAGGTTTTTTACTAATTTAGAAGAGGTAGATAACCCCGAAGAAGAAAAACAATCTAGTGACACAATAGAAGACAATAACCAGGAAATGAGTTTAGATTTACAAAAATTAGATTTTACTAGTACTACTATTATAGAATCAATAAAAAATTTAAGAACCAAAATAATTAATGAATAAAACTAATAAAGAAAAAGGAATATTCCTTCAAGAATTTTATGGAGTAAAAGAAATACCTCCTTTAAAAAATCAAGATGGAAAACCCTCGAAATTTGCTGAAGCAGCAAAATATTGGGGAGAGGCTATCCCTACTAATTCTTCTGAAGTAAAACAATTAGTAGCTTTAGGAGCTAGCCTATTAAATAAGACAGAAGGTAAAAATTCAACAGAAGTTAAATTAAGTAATTCTCTTTATTCAGGTACTCAAAATCTATCCTTACTAAAACCTAATTTAATAAAAGTTCCTTTTGTTAAAAAGGGATCATGGAATCATGATGTTTACGGTAAAGTAGAATTTACAGATAAAGACATAGAAGAACTTATTACCAATTACAAAAATAATGTAACTGGTTTTACTCCTTATTTAACTTTAGGGCATCTAGATGAAGAATTAAACTCTACTGATAGTCATCGCAAAAGAGGTGACTTAAATGATATTATTGTAGAAGGTGATACTACATTTGGAGTATTTGAAGTAAATGATGAAATCTACGATAGAGTTCAAAACGGAGAATATGAATATTCCTCAGGAGAATTTCATCGTAAGTTTAAAGATAGAGAAACAGGTAATGAAGTAGGTACTACAGTACTAAGAGTTGCTTTAACTAATTCCCCTTTTCTTCCTTTTGGCAATGACAAAATTCAGACACTGTCAAATGAAGCTGAAAGTTGCCCAGAAACTAAAGAGAACTTTGTGTTTCTATTGTCATTAGATACATCTAATTCTGATACTAAAGCTAAAGATAAAACAGAAGCTGAGCAATCAGTAGAGCCTTTGTTAACTAAAACTCAAGAAATTACTGAAACAAATTCTGAAGTTGCAGTTGAGCCAATTTTACAAAACACCCTTATAGAAAATATTACATTACTTAATAAAGAAAGTATTATGTCAACAGAAAATAATGTAGCTGAAACTAAAGAAGTAATTTTAGAAGCTAAAAACGAAGCACCTACAGAAGTAGCAGCTCCTGTTGTTTTAGAAACTACAGAAGCAGTTGTGCAAAAAGAAATTAAAGTAGAAGCGCCCCAAAATCAAGGAGACGTAATCTTAACTAATTTAACTACCCAGTTACAAAAAGTTCAAGATATGTATTCTAAACAATTAGAAGCAGCCAATACTACTATTAACGCTCTTACTCAAAAAGTAGATGCTTTAACAGATAAATTAACTGGTCAAGAACAAGTAACTCAAGCATTCTCTAATTCTATGAGTGCGGCTCAAGAACGTTCTATGATCCAAAATCTACAAAACAATGGAGTATTACCTACTAATATTCAAAGATTTGTAGCTTTGAAGAATGCTTTTCAATCCGCAGACAATAAAAATATTGTTAAATTTTCAGTAGGAACTGGAACTGAAGTTAAAGAAGTAGAAACTAATTTAATTGATGCGGTTGCGGAACTACTTATCTCTGCCTCTAATCAAACTCCTCTAGTTGAACAGCAACTAGGAGTAAGTGCTGGTCGTAGAACTGGTGGATTTGATTTTAGTTCAATTATTGAAAAAAATCAAGCTGCTGCTCAAAAATTAAATAGTAAATAATACTACCGTAAACTTTAAATAGAAACAAAACATTATCAATTATGAATAACGGAATTCAATATCCAGCTTTTAATTACGACGGTAATATTACTCCTTTTGCTATTACCGGCAACACTGAAAACCCAGGTGAACCCTCTTTAACAGAATTAGCTAAATCTTTTCAACCTATTGTAGCTCAAACTAGTCTGTCCGAAGTTTTTCCAGATGAGAACATTGGCGAACGTCATGTTTACATTCAACAAGAAATGAGTACGGTAGATACTATTTTTCCTTTAGTACGCTTTGGTCAACCCGACGTTATTTTAGGTCAAAATTATGGTACAACTAGAGCTTTTACAGTACAGCCTTTGTATATTAGACGCTCAAGTGCTGTATCTTATGGTGAAATTAATAGTAAGATTAAACCAGGAACTGTTAATGATAAATGGGCTCCTGAAGAGCAAATTTCTCGTGTAGTAGAAGGAATGGTTCGTGAGCACAATCTTACTTGGGACGTTTGGAGAGCTTCTATGTTATTAGGAGGTATTAATTATACTGACCCTCGTAGTGGCGTGGCTGCTTCTGTTAATGCTCAAATTCCCGCTCGTAACTTCTTTAAATATAATGTGACTACTGGTTATAGAGGTCGTCCTGAAGCTCAATTGTTTAGAACAATGACTGATTTTAATGACACTAACCCAGCAGCTGCCGGAGTACCTTGGACTCATCCTGACGCAGATATTGTTAATTCAGTAGCTCGTCTTTCTAGATGGTTTAGAGAAACTAATAAAGGTGTTATTAGTCGTATGTATATGCACCCTGAATTAAAAGAAATTTTAATGATGAACAACCAAGTTAGACTAGTTACTGGCGGTTTATTAGGAGACCCAGGTAGGTCTAATACACGTATTGTTCCTCATAACGATATTGTTGATCGAGATCAATTAGGTCTTAGTGGTTATAGCTTAGGTTTAGGTAGTGATGGCTTAAATGCTATTGCAGGTATTCCTATTTACACAGTAGAAACTACTTATAAAGATCCTGTAGATGGAATCAACAAACGTGTCTGGCCTAAAAATAAAATTGTTTTTGTAGCTGACAAAACTACAAATGGTGAAAGTATTCAGATTGGTCGTACTCAATTCTGTGTATCAGAAGAAAGTGGCGGAACTCCTGGATTGTGGACACGTAAACAAACTGAAACTCAAATTCCTGCTGCACCTGGTATGCATATTCAAATGGGTAATGCTGGAATGCCTTACTTAAGATATCCTTATATGGTTGCTCATATGACCGTCTGTGAAGTTGAAGATATCAACAACAGGTTAGGCGTACTTGGTGACCTTCATTTTGGTCAATTTTAAGCGGTTAATTTAACCTATAATAAAGCTGGACAGAAAATATACATAAAGTCCAGCTACAATTTAAAAACTGAGAAATAATTATTAAATCAAAAATTAGACAATAAATAACTATGCTTAATTCACACCAAATCCTTGCGGGAGCACGTACCAAAGGTGGTATTCAAACTTACGTTAATGCAGACTATGCTACAGCTCCTACAGTAGCATTAAGTGGAAGTACGTTTACTTTTACAGGAGCAATTGAATTTGACGGAGAAACCTACAATCTAGCTTCTTATCCTTTTGTTGCTACAACCCTAACTTCTTTGTTAGTAGACGGTAGTTATACTCTTAGTGCAGTTCCTGCCTATACAGAACCTGCTGATCGTGCAACAGCTGAAGGTTTGGGTCTAAATTATTATGTAGATACTAATGGAATGGGAGACAGTCTTGTTCATTATTTTCTACCTTCTGCATTAGAAGCTTCAGTAACTACTGCTGGTGGTTATGACAATCTTTATAAATTAATGGCAATGGGTTCTGCAACCAATGCTCAAGTTCAATTAGTAAATTCATATTCTGACGCAGTTGAAAGACTATCAGATCCTCGTTATGTAGGTAAATTATTTGATCCTACTGGAGTTGCATATGTTCTTACTAGAAATTATGTTCAAAATAATTCTTCTAAAACAGATGCTTTAGTTGGAATGACTAATACTCAAATTGAGTTATTTAAAGCAACTCAAGGCTATGTTGCCGCAGAACGTAAAGTATTTGCTAAAACAGTAGCTTATGTAACTGGTAATAATGCAGATGTTCTAGCTAAAATCAAACGTGCTTTTGCTTATGCTTCAGTAGCTGACGCTAATGCTGACGTTAATCCAATTGAAATTAGATTGGATTATAAAAATGGAGATACATTGTCCGCTCCTAAAGATTTAGATGGAGTCCTTATTCCTGGCGCCTCTTATTCTCATGTAGCTGTATTTGAATACTATCAACCAACTTATATGTCTCGCGGTCACGAAGGAACTAATCCTGGTGTTTACGATACTTATACTAAAGAAGATGCTTCTGTATTAGGTAGATTAAATCCTCTTTATCAAGCTCGTGATTTTGAAGTTGCTAGAGTAAGTGCAGGTCGTGGTAAACCTTTATCTGCTGTTACTAAATATAGTTATCCCCTCCCCTTAGCTAAATTTACTTTAGCTGGCGGAGTTTATAGCGCAGCAACTAAATATACTCCTGGAACTATTATTCCTTCTGGTGGTGTTGGTCCTACTCCTTAATTAAGAGTATAATAGATTAAACCTAAACAACAGAGAGAACTAATGATTAGAATTCAAGTAACTTGTCCTTTTACTTACGAGTATTACGATGGAGATGGTAATTTAATGAAGCGTCATTATTTGACAGCAGGAAATTATTACCATCTAGATGAAGTTAAAGATAAAGAAGAAATCAGATATGTTCTCTCTCCTAATTTTATTTTCAAAAATTATATCTATATTAATTTAGATACTGTACCTAAAGAATTAATTGAAGAGTTAAATCTTAGTCATGGTTTTTATGAAGATACTGCAGTCCCGGAAGACGAGTATATTCCTACTCTATTACAAAACAATAGATTTATTGATGCTTCAGAAAGTTATGTTACAGATGATTTAATAAAAGATCCTATTATTACAGCTGAACCAACTCCTAACATTTTTGATCAAACTACCGTTGTAGAAGAAATTAAAAAAGATCAAATTGAAGAAGAAGTTGAAAATGAGATTAAGGAAGAAAAATTAGGAGCCGAAAACACTCCTGATTTAGAACCCTTAAAAGAGTTTTCAGAAGAAGTAGTAGATATTGAAATAAACAATAAAGAGAGAGAAGTACGTAAATCTGAATTAGAAGATTTACATTATTCTAAAGTAAAAGAAATAGCCGAACTTTATAATATTGATTACAATACAAAAAAAGAAACTATTGAAATAATTTTAGATTTAGAATTTGGCGATAACAATTAAATTTAATAAATAGCTAATAATGTTAACCTACGAAAGTATTGAAAGTATTGTAAATACTATTGTCCCTGGAGTTTCAATATCTAACCCTACACAATATAATTCCGTAGAAGCAGAACCAGAGTTTGCAAAAAAAGTAAGATCTGCTGCAGTTCTTTTAAAAGCAAACAATCCTTTTAGCTATGAAGATATTAGAAGGGCTACTTTAGGTGTTTATTACCAAGTAGCCCTTCGTATTGCCGCTGCAAGATTTCCTTCTTTAGCTGTAGTTACAAAAGATGCTAGCGGTGCAGAAACATTAAACTCAAACTTAACTGTTAAACAATGGCAATGGTTAACTGAAGAGATCAATTGTATGATCACTCCAGGGGGACAAGGCATTTCTACTTCTCCTGACACTGAAAGATTAAAAGCATTCAGTGGTGGAATAGAATATTTATGTAGTAAATTAACCGCCGCTCATTTAATAAGAAACATTCCTTTAAATAATTCTAGTTTAAAATTTGTAGATGTAGCTGATAACTTAGAAAAGCAAGCTTTAGAAGATTTAGAAAGACTTATTAAAGTTAGTGAGGGTAATAGCTCCTCAGGAAGTTCTAGTTCATCCGTGTCTAATTTAAATTCTAAGGGACAATCGTACTTAGGAATAGCACATAACTTAGATTTAAATACTATACCCGAAGCTTCTTTTAATGCACCCGATGTACCTCCTTCACCTGTACCGGCCGGCTATACTCCTACATATACAAACGCTATTTTTTTACAAGACGTTGAAACAGTTAATACTTTATCAGTAGAAGCAGATGAAGTAGGAATTTGTTATTTTTATATGACAGGTCAGTCCTATTTTGCAGATCAAGATTTAATTAATTCTGCAGATTACAGCATTTCTTCAACAACAGCTGGGCTAGCAGGTAATCCTCAACATAGTGCGTCTGTTAGCTATAAAATAGAAAAAGCTTTTCCTCTAATAGGACAATCAGTAGGAGTAACTAATTTAAATATAGATGATTTAATAACTATCCTTGCAGATGAAATTAATACAGAAACATTAAATGTAATTGGAGAAAAAGTAGCAAATATAGTCGCGGCTCCTGAAAGAGGTAAACCTAAAACTACTACAGAAACTATTACTAAAAGAGAATTATATCCAAATACAACTCTTCTAAAAAATAGACGAGCCTCTTTTACTTTATACCATCATATAAATAAACTAAGTTTTGATGTACGAAGATATTCTAATAAAGCTTCTACTGAATTGTTAGTTATAGCTTTTTATACTGTAGATGCTGCAGATTGGGCTCTATATAATCCAGCCCCAAATGATTTTATATATAACTCAACGACACCCGATCCAGAAAAATTAAGAAGCAAAGATATCTTAGGAATAATTAAATCTAAATCTAAGCTAGGTATTAATGGATTAATCTTTGGTGAAGATACTACCTACAGTGAGCTTGGTACAAAAGTTCCTTATTCTTCCTTATTAAATGTAGAAAAGGGTAATGTGAGCGCGGTTTCTATATCTGCAACAGGAGGAGGACTTAATCCTACAGATAATCTAGCTAATAGTACGGACGCTTCTAATGTAATAGATACATTTTATTTTAGCTACGAAATTCCTATTCCAGCTCCCACTATATTTAATCCCTTACCTTTTTCTCAAAATTTAATATTACGTGTAGATACCACAACATATTTATCAGAAACACCTTTAGATATTATTGTTGATTTAACCACTATTCCTTTTTCTGACCCTAGTACCTTATCCTACGGGGAACAAATAGCTAGTAGAGTAGTAGATAGTATTTACGAATATACAAGAGAAACAAACAATAGTTTAGATACAAAAGATAACGCAAATGTTCTAGGAGTACTTTTAGGAGATTACTTACGAACAACTACTGTTATTAATAGTACTAATAATACTGCCTCTGAAATTCCTTTAGAGGAGTATATAGATGGGGAACCTCAACTAAAATTTGCAGGTCTTCAGTCCTTAGCCTCATACGATAAAGATGAAGAAGCTGGAAGAGTACAAATTGTTGCTTTTAGGTATAGAGATAAAGAGTATAAGATCGTAGTTGAGTTAAAACAAGTGCCACCAGAATTGTGGGTAGCAACAGGTAATTATATATTAAGAAGAACACAATGGGGTCTTGGAAAAAGAAGAGGCCTTACAGTAGATACAAAAGTTTTATCATCAGGAAGTGCAGTGGTTCAAACATCAGCAGAAGAATTAAATTCAGTTAAAGCAAGTGTTAGTAATATAGAAGCAAGTAAATCTAAATTATTACAGTCCGTTTTTGATAAAAGAAAACATTTAAATGATGCTCAAAAAGGGTTTATAAACAAATGGCAGTACCCAACTTAAGATTACCAGCACCCACTCTTAATACTTTACCTAAAGCTTTATTTAAATATATTGCTAATCATCCTTTAATAGTTAATTCACCTGTTTGTCATCCTATAACAAAACAACAAGTTCTTGTTAATAAATATAGAACTTATGATGGTTATGTTTTAGAGAATGGATTAGTTTGTAGTATTTATGCTGATCAACCAAAACCTGCTGCTATATTCGAATCTTATGAGTTAGGTGAGCAAGGTTTAGATAGTGCAGTGTATTTTTTAAATATAAAATATTCCTATAATGAGGTATTAATAGGAAACACAGAAACAGATCCTAACCTTATAGAAGTACCTGCTTGGAGTCAATATGGATTTGGAGAAAGTTTGCTCACATCAAACACTAAAAGAAGTGTTACTTTAGAAATAAATCCAGGTATTGAAATTATTCAAGAATATTTAACTCTTACAAAATACATTATAGATGATGCTATGCTATATAATGATTTTCCCTTAGCAATAAAATCATTACAAATGCAAAGTCAATCAGTTAAAACTAAAAGATGGGAAGAGGATGATACTATTTATTTCCAAGAGGGACACGCATTAATTAGATTTGATGCGTATGTAACAAGAGGCTGGAGAGATAAATTAAATCCTTTATATCTTTCACAAACAAATATCAACCCAATTATTAATTAAAATAATTTAATATGCTTATTCCACAAATTAATTTTATAGAAGCCAATGTAGGTTCTTCTCCAATTCAACCAAATATAAAAAATAGAATAGGAATTGTAGGGCAATTTAGTAGAGGATTGGCAAACAGATTTTCATTTATTGATGGTTTTACCCAATTTTCTAAATTATACGGATCAGATAATAGTTCTGGTTCTTTAGGACTTCAAGCTGCTTGGGATCAAGGAGCAAGAGATTTTGGTGTTATTAGAGTTTTAGGTCAAGCTAAACCAGCCAAAGGCCAAATCATTTTTGGAGGAACTGCTAATATAGATAATAATATTAATTTTAGAATCAGTGGGCTAGGAGAAGCTATTGCTGACCCTAAAAGTTTCTTTAGAAATGAGATTTCAGTAAACGGAAACTATCTAGGTAGTGAAAGCGGTAGATATGTATTTGTAGTTACAGGAGTAAATACAACAACTCAATTAACTACTTTTAAATATAAATTTATTCCTTTTTCCACTGAAAGAGATCCTGATAGAGCAATTGCTTTATTAACTCCTACAGTATTAGCTGCTATTACAACCGCACCAGGTATTGTTTTAGGAGAAGGTACTTTTGATTTAGATGCTACCTTAACAGGCGGAGATCCTTTAACTGTCAAATCTATAGAATATGGATTTAATGTAGTTTTCGGAGATACTGGAGAAAATCTTATATTTGATAGACTTGATCAGGTATTTACTGTTATGGCTCAAGCATGGAATTACAATATTCCAGTAAATATTAATGATAGTGCCGTTCAATTAGCTAATACTTTTGCTAATGTTTTATCTGGAGCAGATCCTTTAGGTAAGATAGATAGTCAAATTGATTATGTTCCTAATAACACTAGTGTTTACACTAGTACCGTTGATTTTTACTTAGATAATGATATAATTTCCGGCTCTAGAGGAAATCAATATTATTACTCTTTTGATTTAGATAATCCAGACGGAACATTTAAAATTAAATCTTACTATAATCATACTACTAATCCAGGAGTGTTACTATCTGTAGATCCAGATGTAGCTGATTTAGCTCCAGGAGATATTGTAACGGTACCCGCCACTTCAACATTTGTTATAGCCCCTAATAGTAGTGTAACTTCAATTTCAGGACTAGGTACAACTGCAAGTCCTTACATTATTACATTAAATAATCCAGTCTCTACTCCAAGTAACGTAGATATTCTTCCAGCTAACGCACAAAATTTATTCTTTGATGATAATAGCGTAACAGGAGGTATTAATTTAAGTAGTTACCAAACTTATGATAGTTTTGTTAATGGTCAAGACGGTCCTCGTAGAGCTATTACAAATCTATTTAGTTATTCAGGAACAAGATTAATTGAAATCCAAGCTGTTTCAGAAGGACAATGGGGCAACAATATACGTTTAGATATTGATCCTCAACCTACAGGTGGATGGAGGTGTATTGTTAAAGATTTAGAAGGAGCTAATTTTAATCCTCCTATTACAGATGAATATTACAATATTGATTTAAGTCAACAAGACGCAGTAGATAGTTTAGGTGAAATAGAAGCTTTCAAATCTTCTAATTTAATTAGAGCATTTTTTATTCCTAAAGTATTAGATCCAACAGGATTTAATGTAAGTCTTTTAAAAGAGGTTCCTGCTAGATTAGCACCCGCAGTAAGTAATTTACTAGTTACAGATCCAGAAGATGTAGCTCATATAAGTCATTTTGGACCTAATCGTTTAGGAAATATTTCTTTAGAGTTAGGTTATGATGGACCTACATTAGTAGAAGCAGATTATATATCCGCAATAGAAGAGTTTAATGGACAACCCGTACATATTCTTATTGCTCCAGGCTTATATACTAATTCTCCTAAAGCACAAGCTCAATTAGCAGCTGTTGCCCAAGCAGGTACTGAGTTAGATGGATTAAAAATTGCAATTTTAAATGCTAGACCTGGTTTAAAACCTGGGGCAGCTAAATTAGAAGCCTCCTCATTTAATACGTCTAGAGCAGTTATGGTAACAGGATGGTCCACTTATGGAGGTCAAACAACAAACTCTGAGTTTAATCTTTCTCCAGATTGTCTATATGCGGGAATGTTAGCAAGTATTGCTTATCATGTAAGCCCAGCAGCTAAAACTTCTGCCGGTCCTGTATTTAATATTACAAACATTGATAATAAAAATTATAACTCTAATCAAAGTCTTCAACTATATACTGATGCTAGATTAGAAGTTTTAAGGCCTGATTTAAACTTAGGAGGTTTCTTCTTTTTAAATGGTAGAACAACTTCTAGTAATAATGCTTGGGATAAAATTGTAATTAGAAGAACCTACGATGTAATTCGTCAAGATCTTTATCAATCTTTACAACCTTATCAATCAGAACCTCATACTAAATTATTAAGACGTCAGGTGGAAACTTCAGTTAATGCTTACTTCCAAACAATGTTAAGAAATGGAAGAATAGCGAATGCTTTACCTGCTCTTTGTAATGACAGTAATAACCCTTCTGAAAATTATATTAACGGTAATCTAAACGTATCTATTGGTTTCTTACCTTTATATTCAGCAGATTATATTAATGTAACTATTACTCGTAATACTGAAGGCGGTCTTCAAATTGGAGACGACGCATAATAATTAATTAATTAAAGCTAAAATAAAAAACCTTCTTAATCTTAAGAAGGTTTTTTATTTTAAATCTATTTCCCACTCATTAATAAAAAAAGGAATATAAATAGAGGGATCCTTTTTATTCATTGCAGACAAACTTAATCTAGGAGGAGCAGAAATCCCTCTTCTTCAATAATAGAATTACATAAACAATATTGAGATTCTATATGTGGCCTTATATCATTAATAGGTAAAACATTTATAATTTGTCTATTATTTTCCATTACTATTATTTAAAATTTCTAAGTATTTTTGATATTTTCTTTCAAGACGCAATCCTTCTGAATCCTTATACAATTCTTTCATTATCTTTAACAATCCTTGTTTATATATTGTTATACGATAAGCGTTTCCCGTTTTATTCTTTTGAGTAGCTACTTTTGAAGCTGAAACATTATATAAAGTTTTTAAAGCATCGTTTAAATCTTCTAAAAATTTATAGCAACCAGAAGTAAAACTTAATTCATATTTATGCTTTTCTTTATTAATAAAAAGACATCCATCCCCGTCAAACAATCCTCGTATAAAATGAGAGTTATTAAAATAAGGCAACCATATCTCATTACCTGTTTTATTCATACATAATCCTTTACTTACTAAATGAGGATAAGCAAACTTATACTGCCAATTCAATAATACGGTTTTTTGCCCCGTGTCTTTTCTAGTGTAATACTTAATATCATTATTAAATTGTAATTCTCTTTTAATAATATTTAAAACTTCAACATCTTTTTCTAATATATTGCAACTTAATTGAATAGCCTGAGATACTGATCCATCAGCTACTAAAAACCCTAAACTATATAATTCACCATTTGTTAATTCATTATTACCTTTTTTAAGGAAAGGTAATAAATTATCTTCATTGAACATACTTTCTCCTTGTCTCATAGCTCCTATTGTTGTTTTAGTCCCACATATAGAACACTTTATTTTTTGTCTATTAAAAGTAGACTTGCCGTTTTTAATATATAAAGAACAACCACATTTAAGGCACCAAATTTTATCAATATACATAATATAAATTATAACACCACCTGTATCTTAAGTAAGATTGAGGGATATTAAATAAGCATAAAATATACTCTATTAAAACTTATATTTAAATTGTAAACAAATACGAGTAAATTAAATCTAATAAATTTAATTTAAGTAAGATTATCGCACTAGATAGTAACATGTCGTTTTAAGTAGCAATATTTAAAATTATAATAGGGTGAATTGCTGGGACATCTAGAACAGACAATCAGCAGCCAAGCTTAGATAGGGATATCTTTGAAGGTTCAACGCATAATCTCCGACACTAGAACAGTAAGTAATGAGAACACGAGTGCCCTACATCTCAAGTAGATGAAGATATATGCTGAACTATATAGGAATATATAGAAGTAGATGATAAAAAACTTTTACGATAACATAATGATGTATGGAGCTCCGGTCAATAACGCGGGTATTGACCCACTGCAAGGATTTGACTTTGAATGTTGGGCTTAAACTCTTGGGTCCTAAACTGAGTGAATTGCTGGAATATCTTTAAGGTAAGCAAACTACAACATAGAAAGTAATTTCAAGTGTGAATGTTTAAAAATTGTTTATTATATGACAATCAGCAGCCAAGCAACCTAGGAATAGGTTGAAGGTTCAACGACTAACTTATACGTTCCAGAACGGAATATGAAAAGACACGAGTTGCCCAGCTATTTGTATGAGCAAATAGAAGATATAGTCTAGACTTTAAAGAGATTTAAAGAAGTAAAAGATAAAGAGCTTTTACGGTAATAAAACAATATTAAATAGCTGTAATACTATTTAATATACGCAAGATACTTACTCAGGACAGGTAGCGTTCTTTGGTCGCTTCCAGTCTTTAACAGTTTCAATTAGGGATGCTACAGAAACCTACCTTGAATTAGGTCAACGTATTCCTATTTATTTAAATGGAGAAATTCAAATAGCATGGGTACTAGAACAAGGTCTAGTAGACATGGCGTTTATTGTAAAAACATTTGGTATTGAAAATATACGTAGAGATCAAATTATTGCTAGGGGACCTAGATTTCATATTGGATTTGATGCTAATGCCTCTGATAAAGTTACTAGTACTGCTCAATCAGTAAGTCCTACTAAAGCTGTATTAGCTTCTAATACAGGAACAGGAACAAGAGCTTTTGGCGGAACTAATAATTTATTTGCCGATAGTTTATATCAACCAAAAGATAATACAAGTAATGCAGGAAAATACAATAATCCTCATGTACTTGGTCGTTATGAAATGATGAGATGTAAAGTAGACTCTGTTTCATTAGGTGTTATGCCTGGTAGACGAGTAGCTGCTGTTAGATGGGAAGGAGTATCTGAGGGTATTACCTACCATACAGAAAGTATCCAACAATTTAAAAATCAAGTAGGACCTGCTACAAGACCTGTTACAGAAAGAATATCTTCTTCATCAGGTTCAGGAAGATAATTTATTCTTACTTTTTACAATATTAAATATTGATATAATGACTAGTATAATAACTAGTCATTTTTATTTTTAATATTATATGAGAACTTTTACAATAGAAGAGCCGTATCCAGCTGCGGTAGTTACTTTAGCTACGCCTGAATCTAATAGACAAGAAGTATTATTTCAAACACGATACGATATTCAAGGGTTTAATTTAATCCAAAAAAATGTAGATATAGCTCAAGGTTATGAAACCGAGGAAGAAAAAAGAAAAAAAATTTCTGAAGGAGTATCTAAATGTTCCACTTTATCTTGGGCCATAAAAACACTAACAGTAACCAATCTTAGGGATTGGAGTACGAGTACAGCAAGAATAGTATTAACTTGTAATTTACCTTCTCATAACACTCCTTTACCTCCGATGCCAGACGTAAGTGCTTTTAGAGGAGGAGACTATCCTTTTCTTACTTGTGAAGATGAAATTAGAATATACGCTGGTTATGTAGATAGTCCCCTTACTTCTATAACTACAGATTTATTAGATGAGGTTCCTTTTCCTATGCTCAATGAAGATGGAACCGAAATGACGGGGATGATTCAACCTAAATTAAATCAAGGAAAATTAATTCCTATCTTCTGGGGATTTATAGATAAAATAGATTTTGATGGAAGTTCTAGTGGAAGTGGAATGCAAGTAATTCTATCTGCTAGAGATAGAGGTAGAATAATGTCCGATACTACCCTAATTTCCGTCCCTTCCTTATCAGGTGTTTTTGGAGATAAAGGTTCTGAAGTAATGCCCAACGGATCATTACATGGAATTATTAGCGATGTAGCTAAGGCAGTTAATGGCTTTCAATTAAATATTGCAGAAAGCGATGTTAAGGCTAATATTTGTTGGAAACGTATTTTAACTCCCAAATTAAAAGTAAGTAGACTTAGTAACACAGAAGCAGAAGCTTCAGAAATAGAAAGGGCTGCTTCTTTGTGTGAACTTTATTCTGCATATGAAATTTCTAATAATCAAAGAACATCTACATTAGAACAAGAGTATACAAGTGACCCTACAATTTTTTGTAGAAGAGCAGCTTTTAAAATTATGGACCATAAATCTAGACCACGTTTTCATATGTGGTTATCTAGGCCCCCCTTAGCAAAAGAAGGAGGCACGGCTCAATGGCAAGTATTAGATAAAACACCTAGTCAAATTATTAAATGGATTGCTATTAAAGAAGAAAGACCTTTAGATTTTTATGCTTCACATATTAATGGTGATTTTTGTTTAGTTCCAAGAGTATTAGACGTATCTGGATTTAAAGATGAAACTAGACATTATAGAACTTATTTCTTTAGAGATTATCCTAGAGATCGGAAGAGCGTCGTGTAGGGAAAGAGTGTCT